>TARA_R110002051_G_scaffold722_3_pt1 | contig 13393 bp, 14 predicted proteins | sample TARA_R110002051 | Tara Oceans TARA_R110002051 (sample SAMEA4397023) | marine metagenome | biome: Polar Biome; feature: [MES] marine water layer (ENVO:01000295) within the mesopelagic zone...; material: water (ENVO:00002006), including particulate matter (ENVO:01000060) such as......
GCCTGGCACAGCTCACCCGTTTGCGCATCGACGGCAATCAATCTGGCGTCCAACGTCCCCTCGATAATGCGGGTTGCGCAGAGCTGGTCATCGGCGGCATCCGGAACTTCGTAATAGGTCACGCCGCGGCAGCTGGCGCTATAGGGAATGGCACCTGGATCGACCTCGGGATCATGGCGCCACTGCTCCTCCCCAGTCCGTGCATCGAGGGAGACCATGACGTTCATGGCCGAGCAGAGATACAGATTGTCGCCAACCTTAAGCGGTGTAGTTTCAGGTGCGTATTTGCCCTGCCCCTCTTCTTCCGGCATATCGCCAGTGCGATAGATCCAGGCAACCTCCAACTGGCTGACATTGTCGGGCGTGATTTCATCCAGCGGCGAATGACGTGAGGCGCCGCTCTCTCGTCCCCAGGCGGCCCAATCGCCGGGCGCTGGGTCATCGCTAGGCTGCGGCGTCGCCGAGAAGGTCGGTGTCTGGGCCTCGCTTGAGGTGGGCTCCTCCGGGACTTCGGTTTCACCCTCGGCATTCTGGGCAACGGCATGCGTCGCCAGTGATAGGCTGACGACATAGGCCAGCACTCGCAGTGACGTGAACATGGCAGCGCTCCTCATATAGTGGCTTGGCGGCGTTTGAGAGTGGGCAGGAGCGCCAAGACGATGACACCCAGGACGATGTAACCGAATACCCGGGGCAGCAGCTCCCATGGCGACAAGCCAACCTCCCATAAGGCCCAAATCAGCGTACCTAACAGAACCAAGAAATAGACCCAGACTCCCGTGAGCAAATCCCTGGCCATTAAGCCACCCGAAATGATCAGCCCCAGACCGGCAATGAGGTAATACCAGGAGCCTCCCAGCGTCACCAGCCAGATCCCGCCGGCTGCAAGAATCAGGCCGAGGATGACCAGAATGATGGCGAACACGAGCAGAAACCAACCGCCCACACCCCGAGATGCTTTATTGGTAGCCAAACCAGGTACCTCCGTTGTTCGTGGTTGATTGCTATCAAGAGCGCTTGGCAAACCCACTAACAATGCCTTTACAAAATGCCTTTATAAAATGAAGCGCCGTCCTCCTTAATCCAAGTAGAGATTCTCGACCCTGTAAAGGATCACTTGATTAACTTATGTGTTAAAGCCTGTCATTCTCGATTTATGTCATTTTACGGCCATTAAATACCAACGAGATGGCAGCAAGACAAAACCGAAAGTGCCACCTACTTTGAATTCAGAAGGTATGAATTTTCTGGAGATTGGCAATGGCTCAACTAACAGGTGGCTGTCTCTGCGGCAAGATCAGAATCGTGGCCAATGGCGAGCCGCTTCGGGTAGGTATTTGTCACTGTATGGATTGTCGTAAGCATCATGGGGCGCTTTTCTATGCGGCTGCTGATTATCCCAAGCGAGCTGTCATTATCGAAGGCGAACCGCAGAGTTATCAGGGGCGTTACTTCTGTTCGACATGTGGTTCGTCGGTTTTTTCGGTAAGCGAGGAAGAAATCGAAATACACCTTGGGGCCCTTGATGCTCCGAATCAACTGAAACCGACGTATGAGCTTTGGAACATTCGCCGCGAACATTGGCTGCCGCCTTTCCCTGCCATGGAGCGATATGACCGGGATCGGCAAGATTGAGCAGGTTCAAGGGCTGCCGCTTAGGTCAGAAGGCAATCGATCAGCGCTTACCTTCAATACGCAACTTAACCACATCCTCTAACGCCAAGCCGGTCACTTCAGCAATTTGCTCGTCACTAAGCCCCCCCAGCTTGAGCAGATGACGAGCTGTTTTCTCAATACCCAGCTTTTCGCCTTCCTGACGTTCTTGCTGAGCTCAGTTTTCCAAATTTTCTGCCAACATGTCTTTATCCTCCACCAAACTGTTGAGCTGATTGAGGTCGACCTCAGCCCCGAGCCGCTGCAAGTGGCGTTTTAGCCAGCGGGTAATAATCTTGTCGATATGCTCTTTGTGAGTTTCGTACAAACCCTAGCGTCACTCATCACTCAACACCTCACGTAGCCAGCCCAATAACGCTTCGCAGCCCACACCTACCCGGCATGCGCCTTCTTAATAGGAATGAGGTGCAGCGCCCCCACCACCACCGAGCCCACCAAAAAGCCTATCACCGCAGAGCACAGCGTATTGAAGCTCCAGCCCAGCGTGCCGCCCAAGGCACCGGTTGCTTCGCTAATGCCTAGCTCAATATGGTGTACCCACTCATAGGGTGCGTTGAACCAACCCGTGCCATCGGCACCTAGATTGACCATCAGGATATGCCCACCTACCCAGAGCATGGCGACGGTGCCCACGACCGAGATGGTCGCTAACACCTTGGGCATGGCCGTCACCAGACCACGGCCCAGGGTCTGCATTCCCGAACTATCCCGCTGGGCGAGCTTCAGGCCGATATCATCCATCCTGATCAACAGCGCAACCACGCCATACACCAGAAGTGTGATGAAAAACGCCACCACCACCAGGCTCGCCAGTTGAGACCAGAACCCCTGATGGGAGACCGTGGCCAGCGCGATCACCATGATTTCAGCAGACAAAATCAAGTCGGTCCGAATGGCACCACTCACGATCTTTTTCTCGGCTTCCGGCCCCTGCTCTACCGCTGGCTTGTCCTCGTCATGCTTGCCGGAAAGCTTGTGCCAGACCTTCTCCGCGCCCTCAAAGGCCAAGTAAGTACCGCCCACCATCAGGATGATTGGCAATAGCGCGGGCAAAAAGTGATTCAGCAGCAGCGCCACTGGCAGGATAAAAATCAGCTTGTTGCGGATCGACCCCAGCGCGATCTGCTTCACAAGCGACAGTTCACGCTCCGCTGCCACCCCCTGCAAATATTGCGGCGTCACCGCCGTATCATCGACCACTACCCCGGCCGCCTTCGCTGTCGCACGCCCAGCGGCGGCACTCACATCGTCCAATGATGCTGCGGTCAACTTCGCCAATGCGGCAATGTCATCCAGTAATCCTATCAAGCCGCCTATGGCCATGGATGCTTCCTCCGTGAATAACAGTTGCAGATAGTAAAACACACAGTGGCTGAGTTACCTTCAAAGTGTTTTGAGGCAAAGGCATTCACTTGCTATAGGTCGATTTTCAATGCAATTATCGTGGCAAACAGAGATTCAAAAACAACATGAGGTATGGGTACGCAGGTATCTTGTTAGGTTAGCCATGCCACATTCGTTAAACTGAGAAGGAGCGATATGGCCTCACTAACAAAGTCCACTAGCTACTGCGTGCCTTCATGAGCTTGCCCAAGTAACACCGTATAGCGCGTGCTACGCCCACCGCCGGGTAGCTTGGAAAGGCAGCCTTATCAGCGGTCAAGGACAAAGGAGAGCCCTCCCTCAGAACGCGGCGCGTCCGAGGGACGCGCCGCCATCGACATGCAAGGTCTGTCCAGTCATGAATCCAGCTTCTTCCGAAAGCAGGAACGCGATGGTCGCGGCAATCTCTTCTGGCTTCCCGAAGCGCCTCATCGGCACCCCCGCAAGATAGCGTTGCTCACCTTCACTGCCGGGCGAATTGTTCGCGCGGAACAATTCGGTTTCGGTTGGGCCGGGAGCCACGGCATTGACGGTGATACCGGCATCAGCCAGCTCTATCGCCCAACTGCGGGTGAAGCTGACCAACGCTGCCTTGGCGGCCGCATAGGCCGTGCGGTGCGGCATTCCAAGGATGGTCAGGCTGGAAATGTTAACGATGCGGCCCCAGCGTCGTTCCCTCATGCCAGGCAAAGCCGCCTGCGCGGCCAACAGCGCGGGATGCAGGTTGACGCTGAAGACTTCGTCCAGTGCGGGCAGCGTGACGTCAGCCAGCGAAGCAGGACGAACGAGGCCGACGTTGTTCACCACGCCATCCAGCTCGAAGCGTTGCGCGATGTCATCCAATGCGACTCTCGTCGCATCGTCATCGCCAAGATCGACGGAAATGAACGTGCCGGGGAAGTCGCGTGGCGAAGTGCGCGCCAAGCCGACGACATGGTTACCGCTTGCGGCAAGGCGCGCCGAAAGCGCAAGACCGATGCCCTTGCTGGCACCGGTGACGAGAAAAGTACGAGACATGTGTGCTCCTTTACCGCTCGCCACACGGCGGCGGATTCCAAGTGATTCAGGCGACGCCGGCAGCGGCCTTGCGAATGGCCGGCAGTATTTCCGACGGATCGGGGCGGCGGGTGTAATCAGGATTGACCTCTGCATAAACGATGGTGCCATCCGGTGCGATCACGTAGCGTCCAGGCATCGGCAGCGTCCAGCTCGGATCGCCATTAAATGCAGGCAGGTCGTTTTTCAATGACTTGTAGAGTTCGACCAAGTAGTCCGGCAATTCGAAGCGCAGGCCGAACGCGGCTGCCGTATCATTGTGCGGATCCGACAGAATTGGATACGTCAGCGCGCTCTGACGCAACGCCTTGCGGCTGTTGGCGGCAATCTGCGGTGAGATCGCCACCACGCCAGCCCCCGCTGCATGGATGTCCGGCAATGCGGCTTGCAGCGCCTGCAATTCCAGATTGCAGTACGGGCACCAGACACCACGGTAGAAGGTCACCACCAGCGTTCCACGGCGCAGCAGGTCGATGGACGAAACCGGCTTGCCATCCGGGTCGTTGAGGGTGAAGGCCGGCGCGTGGTCGCCTGCCTTCAGTGCTTTCTGGGCAGCACCGGAAGCAGTCAGTTCGGCGGTGGCACGGTTCATGGTTTCGATGACAGTAGGCGGCACGTTATAGGGTGGTTTGCCAGCTTGGAAGTCGGCCTTGAAGGCGTCGAGCTTGTCTTGCAGTGACATGGTGAAGTCCTTGGTAAGCATGGAAATGAGAAAGCATGCCGTCCGCGAAGCGGACAACCTGCCGCGCAGATCAGGCGGGCGGGGTCATCGAGCGCGCCACTTCGGCAGCGCTGATGCCCTCCAAGGCCAGACCGTAGCCGGCGCCTTCGTCGATGATGCGGCGCAGCTTCTGGGTCAGGGCGATACGGGTGTAGCGACCAGTCAGCGGCGGCAGCTTCGCCAGTTCGCCGGCGATCTCGTGGGCACGCGGCAGCAGGCGATCGGCCGGCACCACTTCGTTGACTGCGCCCCATGCCTGGGCGGTCTGTGCATCAAGTTGCTGGCGGGTCAGGATGAAATATCGGCCGCGTACGCTGCCGATGACTTCTGGCCACAGCAGGTTCACGCCATCACCGGGCACGATGCCGAAATCGAAATGCGGCTTGTCCTGGAACACCGTTTCCGGCGTGGCCAGCACGATGTCGGCCAGCAGCGCGTATTCGGAGTGCAGTAGCACCGGGCCGTTGAGCGCAGCAATCAACGGCACTTCGATGTCAAGGAGATTCATCAGCACTTTCTTGCCTTCGCGATAGATCTTGTCGTAGCCGCGCGGGGTGAAGAAATCGAAGCCTTCGGCGCTGATCGCGTCCATGAAGGCGTCGCCCGTGCCGGTGAGGATCACCACGCGGTTGTCAGGGTCGCTGCCGACGTCATGGAACAGATCGACAAATTGCTCGTGTGTGTGTCCGTTGAACACGAGCTTGCCGCCGTCGGTGTGCAGGGCAATTTCGAGCACGCCGTCAGGCGTACGGCTCAGACGGGCGTTGGGATAGGCGTTGCGGTAGTCATCGAAACGGGACATGGTTTTTCCCTTGTTGCAAGTGATAGGTTTTTTTGGGATATCCAGCGCGCCAGGCTGTTGATCGAATTATGGTTGCCCCCTTGACGGAATGGCAGATATGATTCGGTGATAACATTTATTCCTACCAGGAATTACATGGATCGATTGCAGGCAATGATCGTCTTCGTGCGTGTGCTAGAAGCCGGTTCTTTTTCAGGCGCTGCCCGCGTGCTTGGCGTTGGGCAGCCGGCGGTGTCCAAAACCGTGGCTCAGCTGGAGCAGCGGCTGAACGTGAAGCTCTTGCTGCGCTCTACGCACGGGCTGACGCCGACCGAAGCGGGTTTACGCTTCTACGAACGGGCGCGCCTGGCGATACAAGAGGCGGACGAGGCCGAACTGGCCGCGCGGGGCGCTGGTGGGGGACTATCCGGTCGGCTGCGAATCTCGGCCGCCCCCACCTTCGCGCGCCTGCATGTCATTCCTCACTTGCCACAATTCCTTGAGGCACATCCCGGACTCGACGTGGACGTGGTGCTGGACGACCGGATGATTGACCTGATCGCTGAAGGGATCGACATCTCGTTGAGACTGGGAAAGCTGGCCGATACCGGCGCCGTGGCGCGTAAACTGGCCTCTTCGCGCTGCTCGGTGCTGGCGACTGCCGAATACTTGACGCAAAAGGGGAGACCGCAGGTTCCCGCCGATCTGGCCGACCACGAAACGATCGTCTACACCCAATTGGACAACGTGTGGAAGTTCCGTCGCGAGGGGACCGAGGTATCCGTTATGATCCATGGACGAGCACGCTTCAGCGCCGCTGAAGGTATCCGCGCCGCCGTGCTCGCTGATATGGGTCTAACCATTGCCTCGGACTGGATGTTCGCTCCTGAGCTGGCCAATAATCGTGTGCTCCGCCTGCTGGAGAGTTGGTCGCTGCCTGACACTGACCTATGGGCAGTGTTTCCCACGGGACGCCTTGCCACAGCCAAAGCACGTTTGTTCGCCAAGTTTGTGGAGAGCGTTATGAAAGAAAGCCATTGAGTTGACATTGATGCCTCCACAATGGCCTTTAATCTTAAATGCAGCTCCTGCTCTACAGGGAAGCTTGTAGCTAATGTCATGCCCTGCCCGGGATTCCAATCTGGCTTAAGATGCTTTTTTTCCGAATTCTGAGACGACATAGCCTCGGATCCAGTGCTCTATCCTAGGCAGCAAGCGGAGACCTTTGCCCGTATTGACTTCATTATCATGAACGAACCTACTAACGTCATAAATCATCTGCTCCCCTCCCCCCAACTCATTGATAATCCGGTTGAAAACTTTCTCCAGCAGCTCATAGGGCAGGTGCGCCCAGCGGGCGGTCATGAAGTCGATGGTCTCTACCGCGCGTAGTCGCCAGCCTTCCTCAGCGGCGTGACCGAGTACCTTCCCCAGGCCGAGGTCACGGTCGACTGGTTCCATATTGTGCAGACCTTCACCAAGCGGCTGGACGATGTACGCAAGAAAGAGCGCCGTGAGCAAGGACACCCCAAGTCGCTGCGCTGGGCACTACTGTGGACAACGAGAACCTGACACCCAAACAGCTAGCGGCGCTCCAGGCGTTAGCGGCTGATCAGAGCGCCACTGCCGATGCCTGGGTGATCAAGGAAAAGCTACGCTGGATCCAGAAGGCTCCGACACCTAGGGCGGCTCAATGGCGCATCACGCCGAGGGGCGGTTCAATTACCGTTACGCGCCGCCAATATAGAATAACTCCTTTGTCTTAACCTATCATCCGGCCTCCGACACCTGCTAACACTTATGTTCTAATTATTAGATATTTTTTTCCTAAAAACGATAATTAAGGAGATCAAGTCACTATGGTAAGGTCCTAAAAACACCTAATAGAGTCATAATAATGAACACATCTTTAACTAGAACCGTAACCCGCTTCCTCCTTGGTACAGCCTTTATTTCAACAGCCCTGACAGTTTCAGGCTACTCAACCTCTGTCGAGGCACAACAGACTGAACCATTACAGGAAGTGACGATAGCGCTGGGCAGTCAAGTGCTCAATGTCACTTACCCTTGGCTGATGATGCCAGTGGCACTCGGTTATTGGCGTGATGAAGGTTATGACGTCAATGTCGTGGGAATGCAGGGCTCGTTACAGGGCTTACAAATGATGGCTTCTGGCGTTGTTGATCTGGTTCAGTTCAACTCCTCAGTGTTGATTCAAGCCAATGCCGAAAACGGTATTCCAGCCCGAGGGATCATGGGCAATGGCGTGATCGACTGGGGGCTCGGTGTAAAGGAAGATGGCCCTATTCAAAGCATTATTGACTTGAAGGGAGGGCGCATCGGTATTGTCAGCTTAGCGACTGGCGGTGTCCCTATGCTAAAAGCGTTGTTGCGTCAGAATGGCATCGACCCTGATCGTGATGTGAACATTGTAGCTGTTGGAGCAGGAACTCAGGCCTTACAAGCCCTTCGTTCTGGGCAGGTACAAGGCCTAATGTTCTGGCAATCTGCGTTAACCTCTTTTGAAAATTCTGGCACTGATCTGCGGGTTTTTCGTGACCCCGCGTGGCATGAAATGCCGGATTTTACGCTCGGCACCTTGCAATCCACCATAGACCAGAACCCGGATATGGTAGAAGCCATTGTGCGAGGGGCCAACAAAGCCACCTTATTCGCCATGACTAACCCTGAATGTGTCCGTCAAATTCATTGGGAGCATTTCCCTAGCACTAAGCCCACCGGTGCCGACTCTGAAACTCTTGAGCAATGGGACTTGAACTTGCTCAATGCGCAGCTGGACTCGATGCGTAAGGCCCACGAACTGCATGGAGGCGAGCTATTAGGATATGTAGACCCAGCTGCATTCACTGGTATCCAAGAGTTTCTTTACGAACATGGAATGATTAGTAACACGGTAAGTACCAGTGAACTGGTCATTGATCAAGATGGCTTCTTTGAGGCGACTAATGACTTCGATCATGAAGCGATTATCGAGGCGGCCAGAAACTGTAACGTAAAGGGCTCTGCTCATTATGCTGATTGAAGAATTTTGCCGTCAGATGCCGAAAGCTGAATTGCACGTGCACCTAGAAGGCACTATAGAGCCAGACATGTTGCTAAGACTGGCAAACCGCAATGATATTGCTCTTCCATGGGAGAATGAACAGCAAGTACGGGAAGCTTACCATTTTACATGCCTACAGGACTTTCTTACTCTATTTTATAATGGGTGCCGCGTGCTCACAAGGGCAGATGATTTTTATGACATTACGCTCGCTTATTTAAAGCGGGCTAAAGATGACAATGTCATTCATGCAGAAATGTTTCTAAGCCCGCAATCCCATTTGGCCAATAGGGTAGGCTGGAATGAGATGCTTGACGGAACGTTGGCTGCGATGGCAGCAGCACAGCATGATTGGGGTATTACCAGTGGAGTGCTACTAGGTTTACAACGCCACCGTTCCGAACAGGAAGCCATTGATATACTTAGAGAAGCCATGCCCTGGCGCGACAAACTTTTAGGTATTGGTTTGGGAGGCGCTGAACAAGGGAATCCTCCCCGCAAGTTCGAGCGAGTGTTTCGCAAAGCAAAATCCTACGGCTTTTATCTTACAGCTCATGCAGGTGAAGAGGGGCCAGCTGAGTATGTACGTGAAAGTATTGAGCGCCTGGGTGTTGACCGTATTGATCATGGTAATGCTTGTTTAGATGATCCGGCTCTAGTTGCGCATCTCGTAGAAAGCGGTATAGCGCTTACTGTTTGCCCACTATCAAATCTGCGACTTAACGTGGAGAGCTCACTAAAAGAACATTCCTTAAATAAGATGCTGAAAAAAGACTTAAAAGTAACAATTAACTCAGACGATCCAGCCTACTTCAACGGCTATATCAATGACAATCTAGTAGCATGCCAGCAAGCGCTTTCATTAACCGAGCAGCAGTGCTTGATGTTAGGAAGGAATAGTATCGAAGCGGCTTTTTTAGATACTAACCAAAAAAACCAATATTTTGGCGTTATCGATAAGTTCGCAGCTCATACGGCAGTTACTCCATGATACCAGGCAACGCCATGCGCTACTTTTCAGTGTCGGCTCAGTGTGGCTCATTCCGGGCCGCATCTGAACAGCTGCATGTAGCGACGTCTGCTATTAGCCGGCAAATAAAACTCTTGGAGGACGAACTTGGGGAACCATTATTCGAGCGTAGTGCTGGCCGCAAGCAGCTTCGACTAACTGCAGCGGGAGAGCTCCTTATGAACTACATTCGTAACGATGAAAGTGAAATGAGGCGCATGCGCTCAGATATTGATGCACTTAAAGGCATGCGTAGAGGTAAAATAAATTTTGGTGTGCCTGAGTCTTTTGTAAGGGATTTTCTGCCAGAGACATTGGCAGCTTTTCAGCAGCAATATCCTAACATCACCTATAACATTCAGGTGTCAGGCACCCCAAAACTACTAGAAATGCTTGCGCGCGATGAACTTGATTTTGCTTTGAGCTTCAATCCTCAGCCAATAAGCGACATCAAGCATATCTATGAAATGCTTTTACCCACCTGTGTATTAGCCCATGTAACCCACCCTCTTGCTAGTAAGAAAAGCGTTAGATTATCTGATTGTGCAGAGTACGATATTGCTTTGCCCGATAGCAGTGTTAGTGCAAAAGTTGTCTATGACCAGATGTTTTCAGACTCAAGAATCGAGCCACGTACCAATCTCACTAGTAATTCTTATGAGCTATTGCGCAGTATGGCAATACAGGGTTTATCTATTGCAATCGTCAACAGCCATATCTCTCATTCATCAAGTTCTAAAACCCAATATCGTTATATCCCATTCGATGACCCACGAGTAAAACCTCAGCGCTTGACTTGCTGTATTCGGCGAGGGAGAAACTTGTCTGTAACAGCATTGACATTGATTGAATTTTTCAAAAAATCTCTTTTTCAGCTGGAGAATAACAAGTGAGTGCATTTACAACTAACGGCATCGACACTAAAGTAAAAAACGCATCAGCATTTTGCTTTCAAGATATTAATAAAAATTACCAAAGCCGAGATGGTTTGAACGTATCAGCCTTAAGCAATATAAACTTTGAAGTTTTTAAGAAAGAGTTTGTTACTGTTGTTGGGCCCAGTGGCTGTGGTAAAAGTACTCTCCTCAAAATTTTAGCGGGCATAGTTAATGCTTCGAGTGGCCGAATCGAAATCAATGGCATGCCTCAAAAGGGCCCTAGCTCTGAGATAGGGGTCGTGTTCCAAAACCCTGTACTACTTCCTTGGCGCACTATACTGAATAACGTCCTAATTCCTGCTGAGATTCAAAAGCGTGACATAAAAGAGTCACGAAAAAAAGCTTACGAATTACTCGACATGGTGGGTTTGAAAGGATTTGAAACCAAATATCCAAAAGAGTTATCAGGAGGGATGCAACAGCGAGTTGGCATTGCACGTGCGTTAATCAACGACCCCTCCATTCTACTAATGGATGAACCGTTTGGTGCCTTAGATGCCATGACACGTGAGCTCATGAATATGGAGCTTTTACGCCTTAAAAAGCGTATTGGCGCCACAATAATGTTAGTAACACATAGTATTCCAGAAGCAATTTTTCTTGGTGATAGAGTCATTATTATGTCACCAAGACCAGGTTGTGTGGAAGAGATAATGGACATAGATTTACCCTATGAGAAAGAGCTTTCTATTATTAATTCTGAACATTTTGGAGTCTATGACCGCCACATAAGAAATGCTTTTAACTCTAAGGCTGGATTGGATTAACATGAAAAAAATGACTTTTAACAAACGCGACTTTATGCTAAGAGCGAGCTTTTTCATCTTTGTTATTGCTATTTGGCATTTCACTGTGAAAATGTTCGATATTTCTTCTTTAGTCTTTCCAGCTCCAGCAGGTGTTATAGCCGCACTGTACAAAGGAATAGTCAGTGGTGAATACCTACTACATACCGGCGTAACACTCTATGAAACATTAATGGGATTTGCTATAGGTGCAATAATTGCATTAATACTTGGGGGATTGATTGGGCAAATAAGAATACTGGAAAAGATACTTTATCCTTATATCGTAGCCTTCCAAGCTATGCCAAAAGTGGCGATTGCACCTCTGTTTGTTGCTTGGTTTGGATTTGGTGTCACTTCTAAAATTATTATTACAGCCACAATTGTCTTCTTCCCTATTCTAGCGAACACCATTGTTGGACTGCGTTCAGCGCCTCGTGAACAAATTGAAATGATGACGGCATTCACTGCCTCGCCTTGGCAGATGTTTCAAATGGTACGCTTCCCACATGCCCTTCCTTATATTTTTGCCGGCTTGGATATAGGGATCGTACTGGCCATTATCGGAGCGATAGTGGGTGAGTTCGTAGGCGCCCAAGCTGGCTTGGGGTACCTGATCCTTCAGCGTAACTTTTCGATGGATATAACCGGTGTATTCGCCATTCTCATTGTCCTTTCTGCAATAGGAATTGGGCTCCATACCATAATGAAAATTATCGCTAAACGAACTATTTACTGGTCCGAAACCAGTGAAGACCTTCGTCAGCAATAAAAAAGTCATTTCGACAACTCTGAGAGGTGAAAAATGTTAGAAGCTCCGCGTAAGGCAAGTAGTAATGAAGTCCCCATACTTAATCTATCGGCATGGCTAGATGGGGGCAGTCCAACCCAACTAATAACAGAGCTGAAAAATGCGTGCATGAAAACAGGCTTCTTCTATGTATCAGGCCACGGTGTGCCACAGCACGTAATTGACGATATATTCGACGCCACACGCCGGTACTTCGACTTACCGCATGATGTGCGTATGAACGATCTGATAGATGAGCGCTTCCGGCGTGGGTTTATGCCTTATGGCATCAATCAGCATGCAGGCTTTAAACCTGATCTCAAAGAAAGCTATGAGTTCGGTGTTGATCTACCGTTAGATGATCCTGATGTGCAGGCAGGGCGTCCTCTACACGGACCTAATCGGTGGCCTGAGCACGCCCCTTGGTTACAAGCAGCGGCAGAAACGTACCTGAAGCACACAATACGCCTTGGAAAAGACCTGTTACGCCTCTTCGCCCTAGCCCTTGACCAAGATGAGGATTTCTTCCTCCAATGGAGCCAAAAACCCATGGCTCAGTCGAGGCTGTTTCACTATCCAAAACAGGATGTCGTTGATGAAAAAGAGCTAGGGGTCGCACCTCACACTGATTACGGCATGGTGACGATTCTGACCCAGGATCCTATCGGAGGATTGGAAGTATGTAAGCGCGATGGGGAATGGATTTCAGCACCCTTCGTGCCCAATACCTTTGTAATCAATCTAGGTGACATGTTCAGGGTCTGGACAAATGATCTCTTTGTTTCTACCCCCCATCGCGTGGTGAATCGCACTGGAAAAGAACGCTATTCGATTCCGACATTCTTTAATTTAGACTACGACACGCCTGTAACTTGCCTTCCTAATTGCCAATCAGACGATAACCCTCCCCGTCATAAGCCGATTAAGTCTGGTGACTACTTGTTGAAGCGCTTTCGTGAAGTACAGAAATACAAAGGATGAAGTAGCCATCATCAAAACTTAGCGTCCAAGGATCTCTATGATCTACGACGTTTTGTAAGCGGCTCTCTACTCTTTCACATACTTACCGGCTGGTAAGGGTGAAAGGGCCATCCTGCGACGAGACATTAATCGTGTGAGGCCTCGCCAGAGAATGACTATGTCTGGCGGGGTATCGTGTTAGCGTAAGCGCGCCATAAACCTTTCAATTACC
>TARA_R110002051_G_scaffold4043_5_pt1 | contig 13387 bp, 11 predicted proteins | sample TARA_R110002051 | Tara Oceans TARA_R110002051 (sample SAMEA4397023) | marine metagenome | biome: Polar Biome; feature: [MES] marine water layer (ENVO:01000295) within the mesopelagic zone...; material: water (ENVO:00002006), including particulate matter (ENVO:01000060) such as......
AACAGAAAATGAAGATGAAGCAACTGGTTTACAGATTGTAGCACGCGCTGTTGAAGCCCCTTTAAGAACAATCGTTTCTAACGCAGGTGGTGAAGGCTCTGTAGTAATCGCAAAAATCTTAGAAGGAAAAGGAGATTTCGGTTACGATGCAAAATCAGAAAAATATGTTGATATGATGAAAGCTGGTATTATTGACCCTGCCAAAGTAACTAGAGTGGCATTAGAGAATGCAGCTTCTGTTGCTGGTATGATCCTTACTACTGAATGTGCTTTAACTGACATTAAAGAAGATTCTCCTGCAGGCCCACCAATGGGTGGCGGTATGCCAGGAATGATGTAGTGGCGTGGCGCCACAGCCAATAATTAATTGGTTTGCGCAGTCAATATAATTTAAAACCGCTCTTGAAATTTCAAGAGCGGTTTTTTTGTGGTATAAAAATTGATGACTTCAATTTAAGAAAATTCTTATTTATGGAAGTTACTTTTCGTTTAAGGTGTTTAATTTTAGTTTTTGTTTTGATACTTTCTCAACAGCTTTTAGCACAACAGTATTCAAAAAAAATTGTTCTACATTTAAATAAAAGCGCCTTTATAAGCGGGGAAAGCATTCAATACAGTAGTTATCTCATAAATATTAACTCAAATGAAATTTCTACAGAATCAGAATATATTAATATTCAACTTTTAGATTCTCAGGGAACTATAATTGATAGCAAGGTAACTTTATCCGCAAATGGTGTGGGTTCGGGAGGGTTTATTCTAGGCAATGAGATGAAATCTGGTCAATATTACCTTCAAGCATACACTGAGCATATGAACAGTCTTAGCAAAGACTTTTCCTCTATATACCCAATTTCAATAATCAATTTAGACTCTGGGCTTTTACCTAAGCTATCAAACTCCTCTAAAATTAAAATAGAGTTCTCTCCCGAAGGTGGTAATTTAGTAGAAGGCATTTTCAATTCATGCGTAATTCAGGTAAGAGATATCTTCAACAAACCGTTGCAAGTAGATTCAATAATTCTATCAAATAACAAAGATTTAAAGAGACAGCTCATTAAAATAAATGAAATGGGCCTTGGTAAATTCTCATTGACACCTGATAAAAATACCAGCTTCATTGTTACTGCTTTTCACCATCGAAAATCTATTTCTGTACCGTTAATGAGCGCAAATGAATTGGGCTACGTACTTACGGCAAGCACCAATCACGAAAAAAAAGAGGTAGCTATTTCTATTAGAACGAATGAGGTCACTGATAACCTTATGGGATCCGGCACAATAACACTACTTGTAGACGCCGGAAATAAAACAGCTTTATTAGAAATACCAGTGGTGTTGACTGAACTTAAAAAGGAATTTTTACTCCCTTATATGGAATTGTCAAATGGTATCAACACTATTTCTCTTTTAGGAAAAAACGATTCTGTTTTGGCGTCTAGAAGCATCTTTATTCTAAAAGAACAACCGATAACCCAACCAGAAATAACCTATATTAAAAAAGAGAATGATTCTCTAACAATTCGTATTAAAACAACATTAACAAAGGAACACAACTTTAAGCCCAGTATTAGCTTATCTGTTCTTCCTAAGAAAACCGCATCACAAGCCGATCACTTTTCCATCAATACCAACGACGTAAAAATGGGTATTCTTTCGGGACACAATATAAAGCCTGAACCAAATCCAAAGCCACTTAATGACCAACTTTATCTTACCGATTTAAGTTTACTTACTAATCGCACAAATGTTAATACTTACCTAATCGAAAATGGAGGTGAAAACCAAAATTTATCATCTATAAACGGCTATATAAATCTTTTTAAAACTAAAAATGATTCTTTAACGGTAATGCTATATTCACCAGATAACGAACTCTTTGAAACGGCACCCTTAGGATTAAATAAAAAATTCCAATTCAATAATGTGCCGCTCAAAAACAATAGCTCAATTTCATTTACTGTACTTGATAGAAATGGAAAAACAATTTATGCAAATTTTTTCTTTACCGTTACACCGTTTCAAGAAAAATATAAATACAACTATAGCGCTTCTAATGACCAGATAAGTACCGTAAAATTAGACTCAATCGAAAACCCTATCTCACCCACATCAAAAGAGATATCATTAGACGAGGTAGCGGTCGTGGATAACAAACTTAAATATGCCAAATTCTTTGGTGAGTTCAATGGTCGCAAAGTTGATAGCACCATGTACAATTTTAATACCCTTGGTAACTACATGAAACAATTTGGGTTAAAAAGTCGATATGTTCCAACAACTACTTCTTCTTTAACAGACATCAAAAGAGAGGGGTCATTACAATTACACAAAGTAAGCTATAGTTTAACTGGCAAACCTATATATGCATACCCAAGCATGATTTTTAATGGTGTATATACCAATTATGTTATGGAATATACAGAAACTAGAATGGAGTTTATCGATGAAATTTATTATCTCAAAAGAAAAAAAGGAGACCCCGGTCATTTTGTAGTCTTTACCAATGAAAAATATTTAAAAAGACCAGTTGCCGAGAGCGACAAAAACAGCAAAGAATTTACAATAACTAGAGGATACGACGGACCAACAAAATTTGTTAGACCTTTTTATACTTCCTATGACAATATTAGCTACCAAAAGTGGGGTGTAATTGGGTGGTTTCCACATTTGACCCCAGACAAAAATGGCATCATAACTTTTAAAGTACCAGATGATGGACAAAAAGAATTAAACCTTCAACTTGTTGGTATTACCCAAAATAGCACGCTTTTTAATCAAAATATCTTGTGTACTATTCCAAACTAAGTCTAGGAATAACATCCCTCAAAAATTATTCTTCAATTTGATTAATTTGAAAACAAAAAAACCACCTTCTTTATTTACAGAAGGTGGTTTTATCGTCCAAACGGTATCGCCTTCTAAAGGCTATAACCTGACTACTTCTTCTTAGGAGCAGCTTTTGGAGCAGCCTTTTTTCCAGCTTTTGCTGGAGAAGGTTTTGCAGCTGGTTTCCCTGCTGATTTTGCTTGTGCCATTGATATAGAATTTAAAATAAATCTATACTAATGTATTTCAGATTTTGATTCGTAATCATCTTGTTGGGAAAAAATTAACTAAAATTTTTTACTTAAATATTAACCGGATATTCAACTAAAACAAAAGTAGTTATGACTACCTTTTTTCATGATGCTTTCCGTCATCAGAATTATCTTCTCTATACATACAGCAAGGGTGTACATTATTATAAGCCTCTTCTGTTGCTTTTAATTCTTTGGTATCATGACCAACAGCAACTATAGCAGTTTTAATCTTCATGGCATCGGTCTTACGCTCATCCATAATCACAGCTAATTGATGCGTTGGTATATCCCAATTTGCATATTTCACTCCCTTTACATTCAAAGCAGCTTCCTCAATACGCTCCTTACACATGGCACATTTACCATTAACATCAAAAGTCATTTTCTTGTTTTTCTCTTGCGCATAAGTCACTACAGCAATCACCATCATTGCCACTGTTACTATTGTTGTTTTCATAGGTATTATTGTATTTATTATGAATTAAATTTTAAATCTAAATCCGCCATAAAACATTCTTCCCATTATTGGCGCATATACAATGGAAGTATCAAAATTAGGACCAAAAGGTTCGTTTGCGCCTAAAACTGGATTTTTTTGTTGCTCATTAGTTAGGTTTTCCCCACCTACATAAACTTCAAACTTATCTGAAAAAACCTTAGTTACCTGGGCATTCATTAAACTATACGGAGATGAATACTCACCTAATTGATATTGTGCTGAGTAAGCGCTTGTATCAGGTAATCTCATTTCCCCTAAAGTATGTAATGTATAATCGAATTTCCATTGAGACCCATTGTCTTTAGCTTCAGTTTCATAACCCAAATTAACGAAAAAACGATGTTGTGCTTGTAATGGTTTTTGCAGGTTACCACTTTTATAATCTGTTGAAACATCATAGAACTTATATGCGGTCCTGAAATTTAAGCGTGTTAAAAGCTCATAATTTACCTCAACCTGAAAACTCTTAGCACTACTATTACCTTCTAAATTATAAAAAGAAACTTCTTGCGGATTTTCCCAATCTACCACAACCTGATTTTCAAAATCCGTGATGTAATAATCCAGTGAAATATCACCCTTTTTATTTAAGAAATTAAATCCTTGTAAAAAACTAACTCCATAATTCCATGCATCTTCTGGCTCTAATCCATAAATCCTACCACCTGTGTCGTCAATATTAATTACCCTAGACGATGCAAATAACTGCTGATTTTCGGCAAAAATATTTGCTGCTCTTTTACCTCTTCCAAACGATCCTCTTAAACTTCCTTTTTCCCATGGAGTATATCTAATATGAAATCTAGGTGTTACAAAGGTTCCTAATCTATTATGGTTATCTACTCGCAACCCTGCGGTAAGACTCACTTTTTCTAAATTCTCATAACTATACTCAAAAAATGCTCCTACAGATCTATCGTCTCTAGAATAATCGGTTGCCATAACCATTTCATCATAACCATCATAAGCAAAGGTAATTCCTGTTTTAAATTTATTTCTGGTATCACCAATTATAGAATTAAAAAGCAAATTGCTATACAAACTTTCATGGTTGATATCATAAGTTCTAAATCCGAAATAGGAATCTTGTTTGTGTAAACTGTATGATGTTTGGAAGCCTAAACTCTGAAAGGGTAATTCAGGAAAAACATAACCCAGTTTTAATGAAGTATCAAACCTACGCGTATTAATTTCACTTCCCCACACTTCGGCTCCGCTAAGTGCAGGAACTTCGGCTCCGCTCAGTGACCCATTGGTTCCGTCAACCCTATCCGTATCCGGATTAAAGTCTACTTGCCCCACTTGCTTTTCATCATTTAAAAAACGAACATTAACAAAACTTACCCAACCTTTTTCAGCATCTTGATATTGCCAACGGTTCATCACATTTATTTGTTCCCCTAATGGCGCATCTAAAAATCCGTCTTCATTAGTATCTTCCTTTTGATTCCTAGTATTTCCATGAATATACAATCCCGTACTCAGCTTGTCGGTTAACTTTCTATTGAAATGTGTATTCAATTCATAACGTCCATTCTGGTTGGCATATCCGTTCACAAAAACTTCATTATCCGTTAATGGTTTTACCAGCTCTGTATTTATTTGACCTGATATACTTTCATAACCATTGACAACACTACCCGCTCCTTTGGTAATCTGAATACTCTCTATCCAAGTGCCTGGTGTAAATGTTAATCCGTATGCTTGTGATGCCCCACGAACCATTGGAATATTTTCCTGGGTAATCAATAAATACGGACTCGTTAATCCCAACATTTGAATTTGCTTAGTACCTGTTAATCCGTCAGAAAGATTTACATCGATAGACGGATTGGTTTCAAAACTCTCTGCCAAATTACAGCACGCTGCCTTCAATAATTCTGCACTATTTACGGTTATGACGTTCTGCGGACTGAAATACGTTTTTTGAATATTGTCGCGCTCTTGTTGCACTACTACCTCATCTAATTCATTCGACGGTTTTAGACTAATTCTGACCTTTTTCGGCTCATTTATAGTCAGTGTATCTGACTCAAAACCGACATAACTAATTATCAATTTATTAAATTCCTTTTTATACGGGATTGAAAATTTACCGTCAAAATCTGTCACCACTCCCGTTTGGGAATCTTGCCAGTAGACATTTGCACCTGAAAGGCTTAAGGCATTTACGCCTTCAGAATCTAAAACCACCCCTTCTACTTTTTCTTGAGAAAAAACAAACCAAGGCAGCATGACAATTATTACAATAATATATTTATTCATTAAATTTTATATTCAATTACACTAATCAATTTTTGCCGCCCGTAATCGCAATGCATTTACAATCACTGAAACAGAACTAAAACTCATAGCCAAAGCGGCAATCATAGGAGAAAGCAACAATCCGAAAAATGGATATAAAACCCCTGCAGCAACTGGGATACCAACGGTATTATAAATCAGTGCAAAAAATAAATTTTGTTTAATATTCTTCATCACTGCCATACTCAAGTTGTGCGCTTTTACGATACCATGTAAATCACCTTTAACCAACGTAATTGTAGCACTTTCAATGGCTACATCCGTACCAGTTCCCATAGCAATACCCACATCACTTTTTGCTAATGCAGGCGCGTCATTTATACCATCGCCGGCAACGGCAACTATCATACCTTCTAACTGTAATCGTTCAACTTCAGCTAATTTATCTTGAGGAAGCATTTCTGCTTTAAAATCTGCCAGATTCAACTGCTCCGCCACAGCCTTTGCTGTATTATAATTATCACCTGTTAACATGATTACCGAAATACCAGATTTCTGAAGCGCTTCAATTGCTTTTTTACTAGTCTCTTTAATCTGATCCCCAATAGCCACAAAGCCGACAGCACTACCACCAACTGCTACATAAGAAACTGTTTTACCTTGTTTTTGATGCGCAGCAACAACTACTTGTAAATTTTCAGGAATAACCACTTTAGTCTCCTCCATCATTTTATCATTTCCTAATACAACAGATTCCCCATTAATTTTACCAGCCACGCCCATACCTGTTATAGAATTGAAATCATCAACTTTTAATAGTTTTACATTTTGAGATTTTCCGTATTTAACGGTAGCCTCTGCTAATGGGTGCTCACTTAACTGATTTAAAGCAACGATATACTGCAGCACTTTTTCAGTATCAATATCAGCAATGCTTCCTACTTTTTCTACCGATGGTTTCCCCTCGGTTATCGTTCCTGTTTTATCTATTATTAGGGTATCAATTTTATCCATCCGCTCAAGTGCTTCTGCATTTTTAATCAACACACCAGATTGAGCTCCTTTACCCACACCTACCATTACTGACATTGGTGTAGCCAAACCTAATGCACACGGGCAAGCAATAATCAAAACTGCAATGGCATTTACCAATGCATATACATAAGCGGGGTCAGGACCAAAAATGACCCAGACTATAAAGGTTACAATAGAAATAAAGACAACCGCAGGTACAAAATAACCAGATATTTTATCTGCCAATTTTTGAATTGGCGCCTGACTACGACTAGCCTTATTCACCATATCAATGATTTGAGACAATAGCGTATCTGCCCCTACTTTCTCGGCGGTCATTACAAAAGAACCCTTCCCATTTATAGTACCTGAACTTATTGTTTCACCTACTACTTTCTGAACCGGAACGGGTTCACCCGTAATCATTGATTCATCGACCGTGCTTTCACCTTCATAAATACGACCATCTACAGGTATTTTATCACCTGGTTTTACCCGAAGTAAATCTCCTTTTGAAATTTGGTCAATAGTTATGCTTACCTCTTTACCGTCTATAATTTTAATAGCTTTATTAGGCGCCAATTTCAACAATTCTTTTACTGCAGAATTCGTTTTACTATGTGCTCGGGCTTCTAATAACTGACCGAAAAGCACTAGGGTTAAAATCACCGTTGCCGCTTCAAAATAAACATGAACCGTACCTTGCTCTGTTTTAAATTGTGGCGGAAAAAAATCGGGTACCAAAATAGCAAATAAGCTAAATAGCCACGCCACACCTGCACCAATACCAATTAATGTAAACATGTTTAAATTCCATGTTTTAATAGAACGATAAGCACGTTCAAAAAACATCCACGTGGCATAAAACACCACAGGTATCGATAGTGCAAATTGCACCCAATTCCAGTATTTTAAACTCAAGATATTTTGAAGTGGATTACCAGGTATCATCTCTGACATCGCAATTATAAAGATTGGCAATGTAAAACCGACTGCTATTTTAAACTTATCTAGTAGCTTCTTATAACTCTTTTCTTCGGCTGAAATATCTGCTTGCTTCGGAACCAGCCCCATACCACAAATAGGACAATCGCCAGGTTCATCACTAACAACCTCTGGATGCATTGGGCACGTATACTGTTGACCTTTATTTGTTGTAGCGCTTGCCTCTTCGACCAAATCCATTCCACAAACTGGGCAATTGCCAGGTTCTTCATATGTTTTTTCTCCTTCGCAATGCATAGGGCAGTAAAAAGTACCATTACCATTCTCGACTGCTTTGGGTTTTATAGCTTCATGTACATGAGCACCTAGTTCATGTATGGAATAATGCCCCCCATCAGCCTCCATAGCCGCCTGCAAAGTTTTTAATGGAATATGATCATCCATCTCTAGCACGGCTTCAGCCTTTTCTAAATTTACCGCAGCATTCGATACTCCGCTAATTTTTGCCAAGGTTTGCTCGACATGACCTCTACACCCATTGCAAGTCATACCAACTATAGTATATGTATGTTTCATACGTTGTATTGTAAATATTATGTAAACCCAGATATCTATTCAATCATATAGATAAAACAATTATTTCTTTATAACGATGGGCTGTTTATCAAAAAGATTAAGCTTCCCATTTCGGTAATTTATTACGTAAAGCACTTCATCTTTAATCATTATATCCGTAGGTTTTTCAATCTGGTCTTTTAACACTTGCAATAACTTGCCAATCTTATCAAAAATGAGAACACGGTTGTTTTCAAAGTCAGTTACAAAAACTTCATTTTCTGAAACAAAAATTCCTGTTGCAGCATTCATCTTCTGATCATGCCCCATCATTTGAAGAAAACCTCCTTTTTTATCAAACACTTGAATTCTATTATTATAGGCATCTGCAACCCAAATTTTATCTTTGGTAATTTGCACATCTGTTGGATAATAAAAGTCCCCCTCAGCTTTTCCTTCTTTTCCAAAAGAAACCCAGTTTGCACCATCGTAATAAAGAATACGATTATTGTAGAAATCTGCAATTGCCCTTTCATTTTCAAAAACAGACACTCCCGCAGGTGCATCTAAAGAATCAGAAACCTGCATTACAAACCTCCCTTTTTTATCAACGGTTTCTATAACATCTTTTCCATACTGAGGAATAAAAATCGTCTCCTTTACAGCATCAATATGCATTGGTCTGTCTAACGAATCTATTGTTTCGGTAATCTTACCTTCCGCATTAATCTTTACTAAACGATTATGGTCACCATCAGAAAGCCAAATATCTCCACTCACTTGGGTTAAACCAATAGGATTTACCCCGTTTAATTGAATAGTTTTAGACAACATCCATTCTTTTGGAAGTTCCTCTTTTTCTTTACAAGCCGTTACTATTAATAACACGACTATTACAAATACAAACTGCCTCATCATTAGTATTTTAAACGTTCGTACTTACAGCATGCGGGCAAATTTCCATAATCATCAGTATGTGCCTGATGTTTTTTGGTATCATGACCGGCAATGGCTACTTCTTTTTCAATTTCCTGAATAGAAGTTAAACCGGCATCAAAAGACACTTTCATAATTTTAGTATCCTTATCCCAAGATACATCAGAAACTCCATTAACAGCTCCAGCTGCTTTAGTAATCCTAGCTTCACACATAGCGCAATTACCCGCAACCATTACATTTTTACTTACCGTCCCTTGTGTTTTCTTAGACATCTCTGCAGTTGCAGCTTCTTCAATTTTGCCATTAGCTCGTTCCACCTTTGCAGTTATTGGCGTATAACCTGCTTTTTCAACTTGTTTTTCAACATCTATCAAAGTCAAAGCTTTTTCTGCTGGATAAGTAAAACTAAAGTCCCCTGTTTCAATATCTATCTTAACATTTTTAATCCCTTTAAATTCCTTAAACTTTTTCTCTAACCCATATGCGCAAAAAGGACAACCTAGTCCATCTACTTGGACCATAAACTTATCTCTACCCTCTTGTGCTACTGTGGCTGAAACCATCATTAGCGTTATTATTACTGAAATTATTATTGATTTTTTCATCATTATAAATTTTTAAATGTTTTTATTAAAAAGAATACCTAGAACCTAAGAATAGGCTGTATTTTAATTTACGACCCTCCTCAATGTCATTTACTAAAGGCACTTGAACAGCTAAGTCAAATGTGACATTTTTGCGTGCATACTGTACACCTTGTGCATATAATAGTTGGTACCAATCTCGTTCAACCAACCAAGAATTGGTATACTCAAAATATAGATTTACCTGCTTATTAGGGTATTGTGGCTTAAGTAACGGCAGACCAAAACCTATTTTATGAGTCAATGCATCTAGACTCCCGTCTGGAACCCAGTTATACCCTAACTCATTTGAAATTCCATATTTTAAAGATTCATAGCCTGCAACAATACCATAGTAACCAGCATATTTACCGGTACTTAAGTCCATAAGGTCTAACTCTTTTCCTGTGGGTAGGGTTTGCAACGTCTTTGCAACCATTCTAAACGTTTTGCCAGTACCATCTTTTCTATAAAACTGATACTTCCCCATAACTTTGATATCCGCTAAACTACTGCCACTAGGGCCATTATCTATATCATAATTAAGATATGGTACATGTACGGCTACCAAAGAATTTGATGTAGGCAAATAGTGTAACATAAAGGGTATGTAAGCAAAATCCCCTCTTTCTGTATGCCTAATTTCGGTCAAGGTTTTTGCTGTAAAACTGCCACCACCTAACATTATAGGTTTATCTGCAGTTATTGGAGGACCTTGGGCCTCAATAGTGTATATCCCTAATAGGATAATGGCTAAAAGCCAAAGTGTATTTTTCATTGAATAATTTAATTTGATTAAAAAATGTATAAACGCTACAATGCGCTGTTGTACAGGTTTTGAATCAAATTAAAAAAACTTGGTGCAGAATATTCAAATCCTTTGCCAGTATTGGCGGTGGATATGAATCATAGACAATATTCTTTTTAACAGATTCTTGAAACAAACCTAAGTAGGCGTTTGAAAAAGAAACTAGGAATACTTGCTGTGAAAAATCAAATTTTGAGAAGTCGTAATTTAAATCATCTTGACCTTGTATGGTTATAGCTTCATTGTCGCAGCAGTGCTTTTTTTCAATGGTTGATTCCCCTAAAAGAGCCAAGCCGGCTTCCATACCACAATCTGCCGCCTTATTGAACAAGGCAATATCCATAACACGCCCCATACACAAATACTTTTCTACTGTCCAAGATATCGTGGACAGCAACAATAGCAACGCCATTGTTACAGAAAATAGTTTATGAAGCATGTTTTTCATCTTGGCAAATTTACAAAAAAATACAACCTAAACTTTTTACACTCCCAACTCTTAACGAATATTTAAGTAGCCCCTATTGCATTTATGGGTTTTAAGTATGATTTTTGTTCGAAAATTTAAATTCGCCATCATGTTTAACGCCTTACACCCTTTAGTTAGTTCCATAATTAATTCAGAAAACACTAAAGATGTTAAAATGCAGGATATCTGCGAGTTGCTTAAAGCAGAAGTCCCACATTATGATTGGGTAGGGTTCTATTTTAAGAATGGCGATAAGCGAGAACTAAAATTAGGTGCATATGCGGGTGCCCCAACAGACCATACCATTATACCATACGGAAAAGGCATTTGCGGACAAGTAGCGGAAAGCAACAAAAACTTTGTTGTGCCAGATGTACAGGCACAAGACAATTATATAGCCTGTAGTATCACCGTTAAAGCAGAAATCGTAGTGCCATTATTTGTTAAAGGTGAAAACATTGGGCAAATAGACATCGATTCTAACACTCCCGACCCTTTTACAAAGGCTGATGAGACCTTTTTAGAATTCGTAAATTCTGAAGTAGCCAAAATTCTTTAAAACTTTTGGCTTTTTGTTGATAAACTAGCTCATTTTATAGCCGCAAAAAAATTACTTTTGCTTGCTTATTAAAACCTTATAAGCATCTTACAATGAGCAGTGTTAAAAAAGCGACTTCAGCCTTAATTTCAGTATTTCATAAAGATGGGTTAGAACCTATCGTAAAGAAATTTCAAGAACTAGGAATTACTATATATTCTACCGGTGGAACAGAAAAATTTATTACCGATTTAGGCATTGATGTTGTTCCTGTAGAAGATGTAACTAGCTACCCTTCTATTCTTGGAGGAAGAGTGAAGACCTTACACCCAAAAGTTTTTGGTGGTATTTTAAACCGACAAGATAACGAAAGTGATATTGTCCAATTAGCTGAGTTTGAAATTCCACAAATAGATATTGTTATTGTTGATTTGTATCCGTTTGAAAAAACGGTTGCTAGTGGTGCTTCTGAACAAGATATTATTGAAAAGATTGATATTGGCGGAATTTCATTAATACGTGCTGCAGCTAAAAACTTTAAAGATGTAACCTGTGTTTCTTCAATGGAAGACTATTCAGATTTCCTTGAAGTTATTTCAGCAGATAACGGAAATATTAGCCTTGAAGACAGAAAGCGTTTTGCTGCGAAATCTTTTAATGTTTCTTCTCATTACGATACGGCAATCTTTAACTATTTCAACAAAAACCATGACTTAGCTGCTTTAAAGGTTAGTGAAACACAAGGAAAGGTTTTACGTTACGGTGAAAATCCACATCAAAAAGGATTCTTCTTTGGGGATTTTGATGCTATGTTCTCAAAATTACACGGTAAAGAATTATCGTACAACAATCTATTAGATGTTGATGCGGCAGTTAATTTAATGTTAGAATTTAAAAACGATGCTCCAACTTTTGCCATTCTAAAACACAACAATGCTTGTGGATTGGCACAAAGAGATACGTTACACCAAGCATATGTTGACGCTTTAGCTGGTGATCCTGTTTCTGCTTTTGGAGGTGTTCTTATAAGCAATAAAGAAATCGACAAAGCTACGGCAGAAGAAATTCACACATTATTCTGCGAAGTTGTAATAGCACCTAGCTATAATGCCGAAGCTCTTGAGATTTTAAAAGGCAAGAAAAATAGAATTATCCTTATACAGAATGAAGTTGAAATGCCCGAAATGCAAGTAAGAACTTGTTTAAACGGTATGCTTCTTCAGGAAAAAGACCACAAAACAGACTCGGTTGCTGATCTTACAAATGCAACCAACACAAAGCCAACAGCGCAAGAGTTAGAAGATTTAATTTTTGCATCTAAACTTTGTAAGCATACCAAATCCAATACCATTGTTTTAGCAAAAAATAAACAACTTTGCGCGAGTGGTACTGGACAAACTAGTAGAGTTGACGCCCTTAACCAAGCAATACACAAAGCACAAACCTTTAATTTTGACTTAAAAGGCGCGGTAATGGCAAGTGATGCTTTCTTCCCTTTCCCTGATTGTGTTGAAATTGCTGACAAGGCAGGTATAACAAGTGTTATTCAACCAGGTGGGTCAATAAAAGACCAATTAAGCGTTGATTATTGTAATGAGCATAAAATTTCAATGGTCATGACAGGCACACGTCATTTCAAGCATTAATTTCATTACTTTTGTCGATGAAAT
>TARA_R110002051_G_scaffold76952_5_pt1 | contig 13387 bp, 10 predicted proteins | sample TARA_R110002051 | Tara Oceans TARA_R110002051 (sample SAMEA4397023) | marine metagenome | biome: Polar Biome; feature: [MES] marine water layer (ENVO:01000295) within the mesopelagic zone...; material: water (ENVO:00002006), including particulate matter (ENVO:01000060) such as......
ACTACTAATAACTAAATTATTTTACCTAAAGATTAATTATTATAATTGCTATTTTATCAAATAGCCATTCGTTTGTTGTTGGTCATTTCTTATATTTGTCGCTACAAGATCTTATATCATGAAAAATTTTCTAAACTTTCTGAAAAGCAAAGTTTTTTTTATTCAACTAGGGCTGGCTCTTTTAGTCTTGATTTTATTTGTTTTCGGTGTATTGCAATGGCTGAAAAGCTCAACTAATCACAATGAATTTGTTGAGGTACCAGATTTGGCAAAACTTTCAGTTACTCAAATGAGAAAAGTTATTGAAGATGCAGATTTAAGGTATGAAGTTTTAGATTCAGCAAATTATAATCCAGAATATCCGCGATTTTCAGTAATTGAGCAAAATCCACCAGCTGGGAATAAAGTTAAACAGAACAGAATGATATATGTTACTGTTAACCCTTCAGGATATAAAAAAGTAACAGTTCCAGATATTATACAGGTAACGCTCCGTAATGCTACGGCTAAACTTAGAGCGGTAGGTTTAGATGTTCAAAGAGTTACTTATATTGATGAGTTTGGAAAAGATATGGTTTACCGTATAAAATATAAAGGTAAGTATATCGAAGAGGGGTATAAACTACCAAAAACTTCAAAAATAGAATTGATTTGTGGTAACGGAAATGAAAGTCAGAGTTCACAGATCAAATCAGATTCACAATAATATATGGAAGCAGAAGAAGGCTCAGAGTTAGAAAAAGACGAACTTTTTGAGCATCATAAAGTAGTTGCATCCAAAGGCCAAGAACCATTACGGGTAGATAAGTTTTTGATGAATTTCATTGAAAATGCGGTACGTAATAAAATTCAACAAGCTGCAAAAGATGGCCATATTTGGGTTAATGACGTTGCTGTAAAACAAAATTATAGAGTAAAAGCAGGAGATGAGGTACGTGTTTTATTTGAGCATCCACCACATGAGTATTTGCTTGTTCCTGAAGATATTCCTATAGATGTTATTTATGAGGATGATGTTTTATTAGTCGTGAATAAGCCGCCTGGAATGGTAGTTCATCCAGGGCATGGTAATTATTCAGGAACTTTAATCAATGCTTTATTGCATCATACTAAAGATTTACCTGTTAATAGAAATGAAAGACCAGGATTAGTTCATAGAATTGATAAAGATACCTCGGGACTTTTAGTTATCGCTAAGACTGATGCTGCAATGACACAATTATCAAAACAATTTTTTGATAAAACAAGTGAGCGCGAATATGTTGCATTGGTTTGGGGGAATATGGAGCAAGATTCCGGAACTATTGAGGGTAATGTAGGACGGCATCCTTCAAATAGATTACAAATGACGGTTTTTCCAGATGGTGATCAAGGTAAAGAGGCTGTAACTCATTATAAAGTTTTAGAGCGTTTGGGTTATGTGACTTTAATTTCTTGTAAATTAGAGACTGGGAGAACGCATCAAATCAGAGTACATTTAAAACATATTGGACATACTCTTTTTAATGATGAACGTTATGGAGGTGAGAGAATATTAAAAGGAACTACGTTTACGAAATACAAGCAATTTGTAGAGAATGCTTTTAAAATATTACCCAGACAAGCATTGCATGCTAAAACTTTAGGTTTTGTTCATCCGATAACTGGTGAATTTATGAGATTCGATTCTGAAATTCCAGAAGATATGGCTAATTGCATAGAAAAATGGAGAAACTATGCAAAGCATAGCACCGATGAATAGATTTTGATAATACTACTATTGAAAACTCTTTTTTATAAGTAGAAAAATTGCCTAAATTCTTTGTTATTTTTGTATAAAATTAATATTGTATCTATACATCTAAATAATTAAAATAAATAAATTCAGCAGATGAAAATTGTTATTTCTCCAGCAAAATCTCTTGATTTTGAGAGTAAATTACCAACTTTAAGATATACTCAACCCCAATTTTTAGCGCAAGCAGAAAAGTTGAATGCGGTTTTAGCAAAGAAAAAACCAAAAGCATTAGCCAAGTTAATGAGTATCTCTGATAATTTGGCTCAATTAAATTGGGAAAGAAATCAGCAGTTTTCAGTACCCTTTACTCCAGAAAATGCACGCCCTGCGGTTTATGGTTTTAATGGTGATGTATATCAAGGGCTTGATGCTTATACGATTCCTGAAAATAAATTAGAACAGTTACAAAATACCCTATTAATTCTTTCTGGGCTTTATGGAATAGTAAAACCGTTAGATTTAATTCAGCCATATAGATTAGAAATGGGGACTCAATTAAAAGTCGGAAGAAAGAAAAACTTGCATGAATTCTGGAAAAAAGAATTGACAGAATATCTTAATTCTGTTTTAGAAGATAATGAGTTATTTATAAACTTAGCTAGTAATGAGTATTTTGGTGCAATTGATGAAAAAAAATTAAAAGTGTCCGTAATTACTCCCATTTTTAAAGATTGGAAAAATGATACTTTAAAAGTAATTAGTTTTTTTGCTAAAAAAGCAAGAGGATCTATGGTGCGTTACATTATAGATAATCAAGCAAAAACCATAGACGATATTAAAAATTTTAATACTGATGGTTATCTATTTAGTCAAGAACATACTTTAAAAGAAAATCAACCTGTATTTGTCAGGTAGTAAAAATTACTTTTTCTTTTTAATAGCTATCTTTTCTTCTACAGTAGGTCTTTTTTTTATTTTTTTAGGTCGCCTTGCTCCATATGAGTTATTGGCTATTTTACCTTTTCTTGATTTTTTGTCACCTTTTCCCATAATTTATGCTTTTACTTAAAATAAGCTATTTAAAAGGTAATTGCAAAAAATGCATTTTTTAAATTTTATTATCTAAGATATTTAAAGATTATAAAATCTGATTTAGTAAGTAAAATTCTTTAAATTATTTTGCATTAAATAGTATAAACACTGTTGGATTGTAACAAAATAGCACGATTATATGCTTTTATATAATTGTTATGCATCTTCAAAAAATGTAAATTTGTTAATTAACGATTGAATTTTTTTAAAACTGATCTTTTCAAGAATCTCAGAACACAATTTTACATGAAAATTAAAAAGGTTTTAGTAGCAAATAGAGGAGAAATAGCTATTCGTATTTTTAGGGCATGTGTAGAAATTGGTATTAAGACCGTCGGTATTTATACCTATGAAGATCGTTATTCATTACATAGGTATAAAGCAGATGAATGTTATCAAATAGGAGAAGAAAATGAACCTCTAAAACCTTATTTAGATATTGATGCAATCATAAAGGTTGCTAAAGATAATAATATTGATGCCATACACCCTGGTTATGGTTTTCTATCTGAAAATGCAAAGTTTGCTCAAGCCTGTGAAGATAATGGTATAATTTTCATCGGACCCAAAGTGTCAGTTTTAAAAGCGTTAGGAGATAAAATAACAGCGAAGGAAGTAGCTGTTACAAATAATATTCCTGTAATACAAAGTAGTAATAAAGATTTAGTTACTGTAGAAATTGCTTTAGATGAAGCAAAACGTATTGGCTACCCAGTAATGCTTAAAGCAGCTTCAGGTGGTGGAGGTCGTGGGATGCGAGTAATCAGAACAGAAGATGAACTTATAAAAGGATTTCCGGAAGCACGAAGAGAATCATTAAATGCTTTTGGTGATGATACTGTTTTTCTAGAAAAATTTGTTGAAAATCCAAAGCATATAGAAATTCAGATTGTTGCCGATATGCATAGTAATATCGTTCACCTTTATGAACGAGATTGTTCAGTACAACGACGCTACCAAAAAGTTATAGAGTTTGCACCATCATTAGGACTTCCACAAGAAACATTAGATAATCTTTATAAATATGCTATAAATATTTGCAAAGCAGTAAATTATAATAACATTGGTACTGTTGAATTTTTAGTAGATGATGATGGGAGTATTTACTTTATAGAAGTCAACCCAAGAGTACAAGTTGAGCATACGGTAACAGAAATGATTACCAATATAGATTTAATAAAAACACAAATTTTTATTGCAGGCGGATATAAATTATCGGACAAACAAATAAAAATTGAAAATCAAGAAGCTGTAAAAATTACTGGTTATGCTTTACAATGTCGAATTACAACAGAAGACCCTGCAAATGATTTTAAACCTGATTATGGAGTTGTTACTACTTACAGGAGTGCTTCTGGTTTAGGAATTCGTTTAGATGCAGGAAGTGTGTACCAAGGTGTGGTTATATCACCTTTCTTTGATTCTATGCTTGTAAAAGTTTCAGCTATTAGTAGAACTTTAGATGGCTCTTGTAGAAAAATGCGTAGAGCATTAGCAGAATTTCGTATTCGTGGAGTTAAAACGAATATGGCTTTTCTAGATAATATTTTAAAGCATCCTACTTTTAGAGAAGGAAATGTTACCGTTAATTTTATAAAAAATGAACCTAAACTTTTTGAATTTGTAGAACCTCGTAATCGTGCAAATAAATTAGTGGAATTTTTAGGTGATGTTATTGTTAATGGAAACCCTGATGTAAAGAAAAAAGATTCTAAACATATATTTTCAAAACCAATAATTCCCACATTTCCAAAATTTGATACCTACCCGAAAGGAACTAAAGATTTGCTTACGGAATTAGGACCCGATAAATTTTCAGAGTGGTTGAAAAATGAAAATAAAATTCATTTTACAGATACTACTATGCGTGATGCGCATCAAAGTTTATTAGCTACACGTATGCGTACTATTGATATGATGAAAGTAGCTGAAGGCTATGCAAAAAATCATCCAGAAATATTCAGTATGGAAGTTTGGGGTGGCGCAACTTTTGATGTTTGTCTTAGATTTTTACATGAAAACCCATGGGAGCGTCTTTCTAGTTTAAGAAAAGCCATGCCCAATGTGTTGTTGCAAATGTTGATTAGAGGCTCAAACGGTGTAGGGTATACTGCTTACCCTGATAATCTTATTGAAAAATTTGTTGAACAATCTTGGGAAACAGGTATTGATGTCTTCCGAATTTTTGATTCTCTAAACTGGATGAAATCCATCGCCCCATGTATTGAGCATGTTAGAACAAAAACTGGGGGATTAGCAGAAGGTTCTATTTGTTATACAGGAGACATTTTAGATATTTCAAAGACCAAGTACAATTTAAAATACTATGTGCAATTAGCTAAAGATATCGAAAATGCTGGTGCACATATATTAGGTGTAAAAGATATGGCAGGTTTATTAAAACCTTATGCTGCTTATGAATTAATATCCGCTTTAAAATCAGAAATTAATATCCCGATTCATTTACATACACATGATACTTCGTCCACACAGGCAGCAATGTATTTAAAAGCTGTAGAAGCTGGTGTTGATGTTATTGATGTTGCTCTAGGTGGTTTATCAGGGTTGACCTCGCAGCCTAATTTTAATTCAGTTGTAGAAATGCTGCGTTTTACAGAAAGAGCAAATATCTTAAACACAGAAAAGTTAGCAGAGTATTCTAATTATTGGGAAACAGTTCGTAATTACTATTACACTTTTGAGTCTGGTTTAAAATCTGGAACAGGTGAAGTTTACAAACATGAAATTCCTGGGGGGCAATATTCAAACTTAAAAGGACAAGCAATTGCCTTAGGGTTAGAAGATAAATTTCCTGAAATTACCAAAATGTATGGAGAAGTAAATCAGCTTTTTGGAGATGTTATTAAGGTAACTCCTAGCTCAAAAGTAGTGGGCGATATGGCGCAATATATGATTAGTAATAGCCTTACTGTAGATGATATTTTAAAAAAAGGAGGCGATATCTCATTTCCAGAATCAGTTAAAAGTTTTTTTAGAGGCGATTTGGGTCAACCAGTAGGTGGGTTTCCCAAAAAATTGCAACAGCTTATTTTAAAGGATGAAACACCATATACTGAAAGACCAAATGCTCATTTAGAACCTATCGATTTTGATAAAGAATTTAAATCATTTAAGAAAAAATTCAATGCAGGAATGGGAAGAGAATTGCTAATTACAGATTTTCTTTCTTATAAGTTGTATCCAAAAGTATTTACTGATGCCTATAATAATCATGTAAAGTATGGTAATGTGATGAACATCCCTACAAAGAACTTCTTTTATGGAATGGAAATAGGAGAGGAGATTATGGTAGAATTAGATAGAGGTAAAAATATATTGGTTTCATTAATGTTAAAAGGAGAGCCAGATGAATCTGGTAATGTAAGTATCTATTTTAAAGTGAATGGACAACTGCGAAATGTGGTCATTAAAGATACCTCAATAAAAGTAACTAAAATTGAAAATATAAAAGCAGTAGCTTCAGATAGTAAGCAAATTGGAGCTCCTTTACAGGGTTTATTATCAAATGTTTTAGTTAAAAAAGGGCAAGAAGTAAAGCGAAATCAACCTTTATTTGTTATAGAAGCCATGAAAATGGAAACTACAGTTACGGCAACTCAAGAAGGGATTGTAGATATAATTAAGTTGAATGGTGGAACATTAGTGAATTCAGATGACTTAATTTTAACTTTAAAATAAGAATGAAAATTGATTGAATAATCCGCTTTATTTAACTTTGTTCAAAAGGGTTTTTATAGCGTATTTAATAGTGAATTTGAAGTAGTAATTATGTGCAAATAGATTGCATTTCATTACTAAAAAATAGAAACTTAATATTTAAGTAAATAATAGAATATGAAGGAATTACAGAGGTTAGAAGAATTTAAAAAATCGGTTAATAATAAATTTAATGTATATAATAGCCTTTTTTTGAATTTACCCTATCGTAATATTGAAAATGTTGGAATGGTAATCCCATTAATGTTAGACCAATGCCAAAAAGGACTTAAATCTGGTAAAAATCCTCAAGAAATCTTAGAATCTTTTTTTCAAAACTATGTTGATATTGCATCAGAAAAAGAACGTATCGATTTCATGTTTCGCATCATACAGTATGTAGAACGGCAAGTGGTTTTGTATGATAGTGTTGAAGATGCTGCGTTTCCTAAATTATATAAGCACAGTAATAATCTTACAATCAAAGATTATTTTGAACTAGTAGATAAAAATAAAAGTTGGGATAAAATTGCAGAACAGCTATCTACATTTAGTGCTCGTTTAGTATTAACAGCTCACCCAACACAATTTTATACACCTGCGGTATTAGATATCATATCAGAATTAAGAACCTTAATCTTAGGTGATAAAATTGATGATATTGATATTACGTTACAGCAATTAGGACTTACATCACTTATAAATTCTAAAAAACCAACTCCTTTAGATGAAGCTAAAAATATTATCTACATTTTAAGAAATGTGTATTATGATGCTGTTGGAGAGTTGTACGCCTATTTAAAAAGAAATATTAGCGATACACATTTTGAAAACTACAATATCATGAAATTAGGATTTTGGCCTGGTGGTGACAGAGACGGAAATCCTTTTGTGACTGCTGATATTACAAGTAAGGTTGCTGATGAACTTCGAATTACTTTAATGAAATGTTATTATAATGATTTAAAGAAGTTGCAACAAAAGCTAACATTCAATGATCTTCAAGAATTTATTAATGAATTGAGATCAAATTTATATACAGCCATGTTTAATCCAAATAAGCAAGTTGGATATAATGATATTATTGAACCCTTGAATAAAATTAGAGAAATTTTAGTGGCTAAATACCATAAATTGTATTTAGAGGAACTAGATTATTTTATGGACAAGGTTAAAATTTTCAAGACCCATTTTGCCACCTTAGATGTACGCCAAGATCATAGCATGCATGTGAAAGTTATAACAACAGTATTAAAACAAAATGGAATAATAAATCAAGATTTAACTGAACTTAGTGAGGCTGAACTTATAGATATTTTATTACATAAAGACTTGAAGTTAGTAGCTGATGAGTATGATGAAGAAATTGTATCGGATACCATTAAAAATATTAGTCAGTTAAAAGCAATTCAAGAAAAAAATGGAGAAGAGGGTTGTAATCGATATATTATAAGTAACTCTGAAGATATATTTTCAGTACTCTTTGTTTATGGATTATTTCGTTGGTGTGGTTGGCCATCAGATGCTATTTCCTTTGATATTGTTCCTCTTTTTGAGACAATGAAAGGAATGGATCGATCAGAAACAATCATGCAACAATTATTTAATATGCCAGAATATATGGCACATGTAAAACAAAGAGAAGAAAAGCAAACCATGATGCTTGGCTTTTCTGATGGGACTAAAGATGGAGGATATTTAAAAGCCAACTGGTCCATTTTAAAAACCAAAGAAAGCCTTTCGGGTGTATGTGCCAAAAATAATATTAAAGCGTTATTTTTTGATGGACGTGGCGGACCACCAGCACGTGGCGGAGGAAAAACACATCGTTTTTATGCTGCTCAAACAAAAGATATTGCTAATAACGAAATTCAATTAACCATTCAAGGGCAAACAATAACAAGTACCTATGGTACTAAAGAACAGTTTATCTACAATTGTGAACAATTATTAACAGCAGGGTTGTCAAATAATTTCTTTGGTGAAAAAAATGTAATTACGAGTGATTCTAGAAAATTAATTGAAGAGCTTTCTGATCTTAGTTTCGAGAAATACGATGCATTAAAACATCATGATAAATTTATGCCATATTTAGAAAATATGAGCACACTTAAGTATTATACAAAAGCAAATATTGGTAGCCGCCCTGGAAAAAGAGGTAATAAAGCGAAGTTGGAACTTTCTGACCTTCGTGCTATATCATTTGTTGGTTCTTGGAGTCAATTAAAACAAAACGTACCAGGTTATTTTGGTCTAGGAACAGCCATTAAAACAATGAAAGACCAAGGTAGGATAGAAGAGGTAAAAGCACTTTATAATGAAGTTCCTTTTTTCAAAGCCTTAATGTCTAATAGTATGATGTCTCTTTCGAAATGTTATTTTGAATTAACAAGTTACATGAAAGAAGATAAAGAATATGGTGATTTCTGGATGATTTTACATGATGAGTACGAATTATCAAAAGAAATGCTATTACTAATTTCTGACATGGAAATTTTAATGGAAAAGGAGCATATTTCCAGAGAATCTATAAAAATTCGTGAAAATATAGTACTTCCTTTATTAGTGATACAACAATATGCACTTCAAAAAATAGGTGAAGGTTCATCATTTAAAGAATTATATGAAAAAATTGTAACGCGTTCTCTTTATGGGAATATTAACGCCAGTCGTAATTCTGCTTAAAATAAATTATTAGTTATTACATAAATCCTATAAGTTAGTTCTAATCTTATAGGATTTTTTTATTAAAAAAGTTTTTGGTTTCTTAATAAAGAGTGGTCAGATCTTTATAAATTTGATTATGTTTTATTATTTAGGTGTTGCCCTTCAAGTATATTGTGTTTATCATTGCTATACAAATCGTAATTCTTACTATTGGATTTTTGCTATTCTATTCCTTCCAGTTGTGGGGGCATTATTATATCTTTTTATGAATGTATTTAATAAAAAAGATATTGATAAAGTTCAAGATGGACTTACAGCAGTTATTAATCCTACTAAAAAAATAACAGATTTAGAAAAGAAATTCAAATTTGCTGAAACTTTTGAAAATCAAGTTGCCTTAGCAGATGCCTATTTAGAGGCAAAAATGTATGATAAAGCAATAGAAAATTATGAAGCTTCTTTAAAAGATCTTTTTAAGAATGATGCGTATGCATTATCAAAATTGTTAGAGGCTTATTATTTTTCTTCTCAATGGGATAAAGCGATAACAATAGGAGAAAATAGTATTGAAAATACTAAGTTTAAAAAATCGAAGGCTAGCTTCTTATATGCTTTGGCACTAGAAAAAAACGGTAATATTGAAAAGGCAGAAGAGATCCTTTTGCATTTTGATGCTCCTTATAGCAATTATCAAGAACGGCTAGAACTAGCAAATTTTTTTATTAGAAATGGCAAAGCAAAAGCAGCATCAGAGTTATTAGATGAAATGATTATTGAATCTGAAAGAATGTCTAAAGTTAGCTTCCGTCAAAACGCTAGTATTATAAGAAAGGTCAAGGAACTAAAAAAAGCTAATATTTAAATTTTGAAGCCTAACTTTTTTCATAAACACCCATACAAACCTTTTCTTTTTGAAAAGGCAACAAAATTAATTGTTGGTACTTTACCGCCTCCTCGTTTTACTATTGGAGATTTAAAAGAAGGCGATGTAAATTTTTGTTATGGGAGTAGAGATGGGCAGTTATGGCCCATATTAGACAAGATTTTCAAGTTAGATTTAGTCTATGAAACTTCAGAAGTAGCAATTCAACAACGGATGAATTTTTTAAGAGAGCGGAATATTGGGATTTGTGATATCGTAGAAAGTGCAGAACGTGAAAAAATTGATGCTTCAGATTTAGGAATGCAAAATATTATATTGAGAGACCTTTTGTCTTACTTAAAAGAATATTCAAATGTTGATACACTTTTATTTACAGGCGGGAATAGTAAAAATGGGCCTGAATATTTTTTTAGAAAACACCTGAAAGAACATAATTTAAAATTAGAAGTTATTTCAAGTCTAGTGCCTAGAATACATAGTTTTGAACTCGATGGAAGAGTAATTAAAACTGTTTCGTTGATAGCGCCATCTGGTGCAGCAAATCGGGCTGTTGGAAGTTTATCTGATTATAAAATTTTAAAAGATAAAAACCCAAAATTCGATACTATTGATTTTCGGGTTTTACAATATGCTAATTATTTTTAGCTAATAAATAGGCTTAACTATTAGTTTTTATTTTGTTGCTCTTTGATAGTTGACTTTTCAATATCAAACTTGTTTGTCTTTATGTTAGTATTTCCTGTAGGATTTGTTGGATTAATTTGTTTAACTTTTCTTTTTAACCTTTTATCTTGAATAATTCCCATAGTTTATTTTTTTGGTTCAAGTTTAATCTAAAGAAAATGTGTTGAAATTTGAGTTAATACAATTGTAAAACTCAGTTAGTGAACGTTAAAATTAATCTAAAGGAGTCGCTAAAAGCATATAAAATACTTGAATTCCATAAGCAATTTGACCAATCTTTAAATTTTCATCTGGACTATGTTGATTGTTGTCAGTATTCACCATAGGAACTATAAATGCAGGAATTTTTAATTCATTTACAAATGAGGCAATAGGCACTGTTCCTCCCATAATACGAATTTGCACTACATCTTCTTCAAATTTATCTTTTAAGTTTTTGACAATAAAATTGCCATACTTAGTATTCAAATCGGTTCTAAAAGCTTCAGTAATATCGCCTTCTTCTATTTTGATAATCTTATCATGTGCTAATCGTTCATCTTTTGTTGGATCAGATTTTACAATGAAAAAACCCTGATTTTGAATATGCTTTTTTATTAAGCTTTTTAAACGATTTCCGTCTGATTCTGGAACGAGTCTAATATCAATCTCAGCGGTTGCACTTTCTGGTACAATTGTTCTACTGTTTTCTCCTGTCCAACCAGAAGCAAGACCACGAATATTAAGTGATGGGTATTGCAAAGATTCTTGATAGAACGTGCCAACTTTTTCTGGTGTTTTTATTTGTAAAGTAGTATTGATATCTGCATCATTATCTGGTACATTTTTAAGAACGGCCATTGTTGCTTCATCAATGGTAATACCATCATAATATCCTTTAATATTTACTTTTCCATCGGCATCTTTCATACTAGAAAGTATTTGTGCTAATTGAAATCCAGGATTTGGGGCATAATTTCCGTAATGGCCACTATGTTGAGGTCTTATTGGACCATAAGTAGTGAGTGTTAAAGTAGTAATACCTCTACAGCCATATACAACTGTTGGTTTTCCAGAACTATGAATTGGTCCATCATTAATAACTAAAAAATTAGCTTCTAATAATTCACTATATTTTTTCACAGCTTTAGGCAATGCTTTACTTCCTTTTTCTTCTTCGCTATCTAATATCACTTTTACATTAAAAGGGAGCGAAACTGCATTCTTTTTTAATAAATCTATAGCATTTAAGAACATGACAATTGGCCCTTTATCATCAGAAGTAGATCGCCCAAAAAGTCTCCAGTCATAATTAATATCCGTATTAAGTTCATCAAAAGATTCATTTTTCCATTCTTCTCCATTTGGAGATTTAAGGATAACTTCATACGGGTTGGATTGATTCCATTTTGAAGCATCTATAGCTTGACCATCAAAATGCATATAAAATAAGATAGTTGGTTTATTATCTTGAATTGGGAGCGTTGCAAAAAAAATAGATTCCCCATCTGTAGGAAGTATTGAAGAATTAAAACCTCGTTCATTAAATTTTTTAGTTAACCAAGTAAGATTTCTATTAATATCAGCATGTTCTGTTGCATTATTTGGGATAGCTACAAAATCTCTAATTTCATCAATACTATGTCTTACTTGAGATTTTAATTGAACAGATTCTTGAGCAAAAGAAGTGAAGTGAATTAATAATATCAGTAAAATAAACAGTTTTTTTTTCATCGAATTTTTTTAATAAAACTAAGTTTTAAATGTATTCATTTTGTTAGGAAGAACAATGTTTTTGATACGGATTAACTTAAAATTATAGTAAAAAAAATCCATTTCTTTTAAAGCTAGAAGAAATGGATTTTTAAATGAAATTATTTGAGCTATTTACAAACGAATTTTAAAGTTAATGCATAGCAGATGTATCTATTTTTCCACCACCTTTTTTTGTTCTTATCATTAAAATAAATGGGACACAAATTAAAAAGAGAATCCCTAAATATAAGAAAACATCCATGTAAGAAAGAACTGTACTTTGTTTCATAACTGAAATTTCTAAAAATTGTTCTGCTTTAGCTAATGCTTCGTTAGGACTAAAACCTTTACTAATAAATAACTGCTTCATGCTAGATATTTTCTGTTGCACCATAGGATTTATAGCGGTTATATTTGGCAATAAATCCATTCTGTGTTGTTGAGTCCATCGAGAAATCATAGTTGTAATAATTGCTATTCCAAATGATCCTCCCAACTGCCTTAACATACCTGTAAATGCAGCTCCTTCTCCAATATCTTTTCCTTTTAAAGTAGAAAGCGATAAAGTAGTAATGGGAACAAAAAGTAAACCTAAACCTACTCCTCTTGCAACCAAAGGCCAGAACATATGCTCAGCTCCAGTATCTGGAGTCATAATACCCTGCATCCAATAACTATAGATAAAGAATATAGCAAAGCCACCCGCTGCTAAATATTTTTGTGAGATTCCACGTTCCAATAATTTACCAATAATAGGCATCATTAAAGCTGTTGCTATAGAACTAGGTAATAACAAAAGACCAGCATCCAAAGCTGTCCATCCTAAAACAGATTGCGTGTATATTGGGATAATAAAAGTAGAGCCAAACAATCCAAAACCCATAATGAATGAC
>TARA_R110002051_G_scaffold8568_2_pt1 | contig 13376 bp, 18 predicted proteins | sample TARA_R110002051 | Tara Oceans TARA_R110002051 (sample SAMEA4397023) | marine metagenome | biome: Polar Biome; feature: [MES] marine water layer (ENVO:01000295) within the mesopelagic zone...; material: water (ENVO:00002006), including particulate matter (ENVO:01000060) such as......
AGTGTCCAATCATACCAAGCTATACCCCATCCTGCTTTTATACAAACCAAAATATACAATAAAAATAACTGTCCCATGTTCATATTATAGTCTCGCCTCCACCATTTCCGCTACCATCTCTTCAAATGTATACTCAGGTTCCCAATTTAATTTCTCTCTAATCTCGGACGAATCCCCCTTTAAAAAGTTCAACTCCTGGGGACGGAAATACTTAGGATCCACAGTAACAAAATCTCTGTAGTCCATATCCAAGTAAGCAAAGGTTGTCTCACACATCTGCCGAATAGTTCTACTTTCTCCAGTTGCCACAGTCCAATCACTAGCCTCCTCATGGTTAACAATCTTATGCATAGCTCTAACATAATCTTTAGAGTGACCCCAATCTCTTGACGCATCTAAGTTTCCTAAAGCTAATTCCTTCTTCAATCCTTTCTTAATTTCTACCGCGCCTTTAACAATCTTGTTAGTGACAAAATTAGATCCTCTGCGAGGGGACTCATGATTAAAAAGAATACCATTACAAGTATGCATATCATACGCTGCCCTATAGTGGCGAACTAAATTGTACCCCATTACTTTTGCACAACCATACGGAGAAGTGGGCATCATAGGAGTTGACTTTCTTTGGTAGCCATCGTCATCTATTGAGTTTCCAAACATCTCTGATGAGCTTGCTTGATAAAACTTAGCATGAGGAACATGCATCCTACAAACTTCCAGCATATTTAAAACACCAATAGCATTTGTCTGAATAGTAAAAGAGGGCACATCAAAGCTAACCCTAACATGGCTCTGGGCTCCTAAGTTATAAACCTCATCGGGTTTTACTTCTGCTACAATCCTGTGTAGGGAATGGATATCAAGAAGATCTCCATAATGGGTTGTAACATTCAAACCTACCAACCTTCTATTTTGGTTCTCTGCCACAGAATTTCTTCTTACAATACCGTGAACTTCATACCCTTGGGCGATAAGATACTCTGATAAATAGCTGCCATCCTGTCCTGCGATACCTGTAATTAATGCTCGTTTAGTCATAATATATTATAGTCCTCATTTAAAAAAATCTTATCACCTTCTGAAGTATAGTAATACATACCTTCTTTTCCTGGGAAGGTCAGGGCTCTAAGTAAATTCGTGATGTCCCGCTTCTCGTCCAACATTTTTCTAGTGTACAATGAATTAGGCTTCTTCGAAACAGACTTAGCGATATACTGCCCTGTCACCAAGTTACAGAAATGTTCAACAAACATTTCATAAACCACATCCATCCCTTTTTCAAATAGACTGTGGGCTGTAGAATCTTTATTTATTGGAAATTTTTGACAGGCAATAACTGGACCTGTATCCAAGCCTTTATCAAGTTCATGCAAAGTTATTCCTGTTTCCTCTTCTTCGTTAATAATAGCCCAACTGAAAATCCCTACCCCTCGGTACTCTGGGAGAACTCCTCCATGAAAATTATAACACCTTCTTTGGCTTATAAAATCTTCTTTCAAAATGGTATCATACATAACACAAAGTAAAACATCAGAGTCCTGAATATTTTCACAAAACTCATAGCCATCAGGCATATGGGCTTTGGCATACTTTATGCACTTATCTCCAATTGGTCGTGAGGTTGCTATGTGGACTTTTTCAATCATTGATTTTTATTTCTTGGAAGAGGGGTGTCTAACATACCCAACTATAGAGGGCATCTTCGGAGGCTGATGGTTCGGAGATCTTGAAAGCCACCCATGTTTATCACCCTTTACCCAACACCAATCTTTTGAGTGAAATCCGTTATAAGATGTTAATGGTTTATCTGTTCCTCCTGAACTAGTTTGAAAAAACATAGGATCATCAAAAGCGTAGATAGTATAATACTTCTGGACTTCAGCATATCCGACATCTAAATGCGCGGGTAGCTGCATCGAATAGTCTGCAATGGCCTTACAAGCGGACACATAACGCTCACTAAGAAAAAGCATAGCATGTGTACCTAACATGTTATAGACCCTTAGAAATCCTGAATTAACTTGGCTAGTTAAAACATACTCTCCTGAATGAGAGTCTAGTCTCCCCCAAGACGAAATACCTAGATAAAGTGCATCAGTATCATCTGGTATACTAATCTCAGGGATAAAACTTTTAATAACACAGTCATCCTCTAGAATTATGAAAGGCGGCTTTTTGTCTTTCATAACACTTAAATGCGAAGCAGCACAACCAGCAGGGATTGGGAGACGTATCCCCTCCACCCGATTAAAATTCTTAAACCCTGCGGATTTACCTAAGTATTCCATTCTCTCTCGTTTCACTACATCTTCTTTCATGTTGATGTAATAAACAGGGATCTCTCTAAGGTCAAGTTCCATAATTACACTCCCATTCTTACTTTCTGATTTTTAGCCCAGACATAGCCAAATTTTGATAACCATCTAAGAATATGCCCATTATGGTAATCATTCTCTGTACTTACTTTCATTTGCAAACCAATCTCTGCATTTTCCCAAATAATCTTACCACACAGGATTGCGTCTAATATTGGCTTGGATAAAGTATAGACAGTATCAACTTTTTCATCTCTATTTAAAAAGATGCTATCTTCACGCTTACTTACAATAATACTAACACCCGCGCCATCCTCATCTTCTATCCTAATTCTAGAGCCTAATATTTTGTTTTGAAAATTACCTAGCCTCTCTATATTTAAAGTTACATAGGAATTAAATGCATCTAGAAACTCAGAAATTTTATCTTCTCTATTGTCACTTGTAAATATTTCTTTGTTATTAATATGAGCATCCGTAGCCTCATATCTTTTATACAAATTATAAAATTCTATTGAAGAATCTTTTAAATTTTGTTCTGTATACCTGTTTTTAAAAGGTCTTATAACTTTCTGTTGTGCAAAATCAAACTCATCTCCTGGTAACATTTCTAAGTAATTAACTTCATCCCAACTTAAAACGCTTTTATAAAAAGTATGTGGTTGAAATCCACTAATATTCATTATATCTTCATTTTTAGTAAATGCTTTTGAGTGTCCAGCATAAACAAAAAAATGGTCGATATTCATTTTAACTAAACTATCATATACCTTTTTAGTAACTTCCGCTAACCTATTTTGAGCTACCTTTACTCTTTCCTCCCAAGTATAGTCTGTATAAAGATAGGGCCAGCCTGTTGCAATACCTATTTGAGTTGCCATTAGTGTGGGCTTATCACCTTTACTTTTTACTATTCCCTCAACAATATTATCTGGACATCTCCAATTGTCATTAGCGTGTATAACAAAGGAGTCTGAAGTTTCTATTGTAACAATTGCGTCATCATGTGATATATCGTGATTTATAAAAGTATTATATTTAATACCATCCACTTCAGCCTCTCCATCTATTTCAAGTATATTTGTAAACCCTGCCCTCTTTACCCTCTTACTAAAGCCAGGAGAAGCATACTTAGGAATTATTACCTGTACAGTATTTGGAAATAACTTCAAAAAATCATCATCACAATGATCATCATGTCCATGCGAAATTAGTAAAGTAAAGTTATCTTCATTGGCTTTCGCCAAACTTAATAAATACGCAGGGTGGTATATTGGTGGGGGGACTGGAAGCCAACTTCCGAATGCGGGTTTCTCAAACCAAGGGTCTGTTAATATTATTTTGTCTCCGTCCTCAATTAAAAGGGACGAATGGTTTATCCACTTTACTTTTGTCATTGATTAAATATTTCCATCTGTTTTAAATCAGGCCAGTCTTCCCAAACCCATTGGATAGGTGTTCGCACCTTCGCCTCGTCTAACTTGTCTAAGCCTTGCTGTGCTGTCTCGGGAGTCATGTAATAGTGGTATCCCATACTGGAAATGTTCTGATCTCTCCACGGCTTCTCAGGAACCCTCCCATCATACGACATCTTTTTTAGCTCTAAGACAGTATCTTTATCATCAGTAAGAATCATACCCCCTCGGCCTAAACTAAGGTGCTTCTGGAATTGGAAACTGAGGCACATTAAAGACCCAGGAATATAACTGTTCTCCTTCCAAAGAACAGCGGCATCAATAATATTAGTGTTACCAATATAATAATAATCTTTCCACTCTGTCGGATTCCAATACCAATGTAATCCCAATTTCTTACCCAAGAAAGGAATAGAGATATAAGTTCGCGTAGGAAAACTTACGTTATCTGCTTTATGATAACGTAAGCATAACTCAATAGCGTGAGTACAACAATCCACAGCAACAGCGTATGGAGCCCCGTAGAACTTTGCAATCTCTTCTTCAAACTTCTTTACCGTACTAAAACTCATAGTATTGTCCATCCAGGAGGATATATATCAGACATATCATAATTACCATAAGCTACTCCTAACCATTTTTTGGGGGCAATAACTCTTTTATGTTTATTTGGGTTGAGCCAAGCTCCCCACCAACTAAAAGAACTATTTGCTATTATATGATGGTCGCACAAAGACATTCGTTGGAGATCCTCTTCCGCACTTTCAGCTAATGAAACCTGTGTATTAGGTAAATCAAACCGTTCCAAACACCACTCCTTATCATCAGTAATTACCAAAAAAGTATATCCTTCAAATTCTCTCATGGCTTTATGGTAATAATCCATACTACATACTGGATGATATTCAGGCTTACTTAAATAATCACCTCTTCTTACATGAATACTAACAGTTTTCTTAGGTACTTTAAACTCGGTTATATTTCTAAAAGTAAATTCTTTTCTAATATCTTCTTCATACTCGTTAAAATACTTCTCAGACTGAAAATACCCGTGAAGAGTTAAATGAGATACTTCTGGCATTGGGTTATAATGAAATCCGAAGTGCGACTCATCGTAAAGAGGTCCATAAGTCCCAATTTTTAGGGCTGAAAGTTTGAAAATCTCTCGTAGCCCTTCACTTCTTAAAGCATTACTCACATGAGGAGGCCTTGGTGGGTAATAATAATCAGTATCCATTCTTTTTGCGTGAGCTAACCCTGCGGCATACTGAAACATTTGGTTTGCTAACCCTCCACCTACATTAGTATGACTAATCATCCTCTAAAAATACCTTATCGTTTTCCTGTCCTGTATAAGGGCCAGTTTTATACTCATATACCAAAGTATTATCTTCAAGTATTTCATAAGTATGACCCCCTTCTAAAGTGAAGGAAGAATCCCCCGCATTCAGAATATAAGTATCTAATAACTCTCCATCAATATCATAAAAGAAAACCTTTACCCTTCCTCTGATAATCACCCAACTCTCTTGCGCTATAACTCGTTTAAAATTAGGATATTTCCATATATGCTTGTGCGGTTTAAAGGTCTTCCCTTTCTCCATTTTAAGATAAGCACATTGAATAAATTGATCAGCGTCAACTAACTCAGTTCTCTTTTCTGTGAATTCCTCTGCTCGATATATCATATGAAGCAGAGCATCTTTTGCTTTTGATTTGATTTCTATCATTGTATTTTCTTTGCAGGAGTGCCAACATAAGTTCCGCTAGTGGTAATATCTGACACTACTCCTGCCAAAAGACCAATAGAAGTATTAGATACTACCTGTAATTTCTCCCTTATTACAGCATTAGTACCTATAAACACATTATCCCCGATGCGACAATTACCTGAAACCTTGGCACCTGGGGAACAGGTAAAGTAATCTCCAACAATGGAGTCATGACCAACACTAGTATGTATATTCAAATGAGTGTGTTTTCCTAGTTCTATATTCTGAGTCAGTATAGCTCCTGGGCATATAATAGACCCCTCCCCTACAGACACACAGTTAGAGTAAATAAGAGCATCTTTGCTTATGTAAGATCCCCATACAGTATTTTTTGGAAATTTTTGTACTATCCCTTTTCTAGCGATTGGATCAGCTACAGCGACAATAACCTTAGTTTCCTCAGGTACAAATTGAGAAAAAGGGATAGTGTTTTTTTGATTACTATAATACAAATCATCCACAATAAATAAAATATCATCTCCAGTATCTTTTTTGTACTGGGAAGCGACATCTCTACCGAAACCCCCACTCCCAAAAAGGGCTAAACTATAATTTGTTTTAGCCATGAGTCGTAGTCACCCTCCCACTAAAGTAACCTTTTAAATTGTGTGATTGCGTGTACCCCCCTAGACGATCTAAAATATCTGCATCAGCAGGAGTCTTGCCAAATCCTTCAGCAAAACAATCTCTATATCTGATCGGTATTTTTGAAAAATCTATGCATGTTCCTGAATGTCCTATTATAGTTCTTTGCGGTATAATTTCATAAACCATTTCTCCAGGAAAATGAAAAAGCGAGGGGCTCTGTTGACCGTCTGCTACTCTCATCCTAGTACATGCAAATACAGCATTCTCCAGCTTGGTAAGTTCAGAAAGGGTGCTAAGGTGATTGGAATCCCAAAAATCATCATGATCTAATCGAGCTACCCAAGAATAGCCTTTTTCAAGGAAATAATCTATTGCACAATTACCTGCATTTACGCCTCCAGCACACCACAACTCCTCTGAACCTGCTGGATACTTGCACCGCTCTAAAGCGACTGGCAAGTTTATATAACTAACTTTTTCAGAGGGATACGAAGAACACAAAGCTTTAAACTCAGAGAGATTTTCATAATCGTCTCCAACAATCAATAAATGATAATCAGAGGATGTTTGATTCAAGACTGACTGAACAGCTCTATCTAATAAAGCTATTGAATTTTCATCTTTATAATATGTTGGTATATAACACGCTATCATAGTGCTAATCCTTTTTTGTTTTGTATATATCAAACTTACTAAGGTTTGGGTACTTCATAGTAATGGGATCATTTTTAATAGGATTTCCTTCTAGGTCATAAAATTGTGACATCAAAAGAATCCCTCTGGATGAAACCTCGGGCATCATATAAAAATTCCAGCCCAACATATCAAAATTATCGTCATGATAACTAACTTCTCTCCTACCAGAGAACCTAGCCCTTTTAAACCATAAGTAAGCCTCGTAATCATCAGTAAGGATAGCCCCACCTTTTATCAGCTTTAAAGTTTTGTAGGGGCCAGAAAAAGACAAACACATATGGGTTCCTTTTTTATACATATTATGCGAAAAATAAAGAGCAGAATCCCAAATCTTAGTAGGCTTTAATTGATAGGCCCCAATTAAATGTTCTCCATCCATGCGACTGAATTTTACATAAGCTCCTGCATGTATAATCTGACAAGGTACGGAAGGGTATGTTCGTTCTGGTATAGAGACAGAGGTTCCTTTTACCTTTTCATACATTAAAGCCATGAACAAAGAATTACTACAATTGTCTACGGCTACTGCATATGGGGCTCCAGTATATTTACATAACGCTTCTTCAAATTTTTCAGTAACTTCATATACTCCCATCACTTATCTCCATTTATTTATGAAGTTCAGCATTATCCTTCATCAAAGATAACAACTTCTGTTCGAAAGGTAAATTCCAATGTTCAGGATAACAATATGATGGGCTCAATACCACAGTAGGAGTATTGTCTACAAAATACCTATTAAGATGAGATTCGTCATGCCACAAAGCAATAATATCTTTTTGTAAATCCTTGTCTATATTATTAGCTATATGTTCCGACATTCTTAAAAACTCTGTGCTTGAACCTCCATTAAATCCCCCAGCATAATACTGCAAAGGTTCGTGATCGTAAATACAAGCAGTACTTTCTGGATTAGTCTCAGGAGTCCCTCTTGAAAGAATAAAACCAGGATGCGTTGTCACTACTCTTTCACCAAGAATCTCATCCCCTACTTCACCCACAAATAACATATCTGCATCACAATAAAATAAGTAATCATTATCTTTCAGCACCTCTGCGTGTTTAACGAATTCCTTGTAACGCAGTAGTGTTGGGTAAGGCCAAGCTTCATGAGTCTTATGGATATATTCTATATCATCCCTATCATTAAAAACGAAGTTTCTTTTTTTATCTTTTGCCAACCGTTTATCATCACTAAACAGATAATATGTTACATCATGATTCTTTAAAAAATGCTCGTCAGCGGATTCCACCAAAGGAGGAATAAACTTGCCATACTTGCCTGTTGCAATAAGTAATAATCCAATCTTCATCTAATTAATGGAAGTAGGGGCTTCCTACTCCTACCTATAATCGCAAGCTTAACCTGCTCAGAAGCTCTTTCGCCTTTATGATCATTCAAAGGATTATCCTCATTATAAATGTAATTAACGTCTGTGATAAATTTAGTGTGCTTCACGGTTGCTCTCTCTAACATGGGAACCATGAAGTAGATATCACCCGCAGAATGAGCGTAATAGCCATTAACTTTTAACAACTCCTGTGGGATACTTCTCCAAAGAAAAGCTTTCCAAGTTCTCAGATGGCTCGCAGTAAACACTGACCCCCTAATTGTATTTATATCTACTTCTTTTGCGAATCCTGCTCTTCCATTACTATACCTAAACTGTCCATAGGTGATCCAGGTGTTACCGTCCGCATAATAGCTAACAACTCTATCAAACACCTTGTTGTCGGGAAGCCAATCGTCACCATCAACCTCAACAACTATATCGTCATCGCTAATATTTGAATTATTACGAATGACATTATCATAATTTCCTGGCTGATAAAGTTTCTCTTTGTTACTGATAATGACAAATCTTTCATCTGATCCTACTGCCTCTTTGGCTACCTCTAAAGTTTTATCTGTGGAGAGATCGTCTGTTATGTAGCAGACAAAATCTCTATGTGACTGAGCCTTAATGCTCACTATACATTGTTTAATGTAATCTTCGCAATTGTAGGCTGTTGTTACGATAACTAACTTCATAATTCATTCTAGCCTAGTATAGAATCCCACGCTTTAAGTATATCTTCTTTGCTCCAAGATTCAGCGCCAGTTTCGCTACTCTTCAAGGGACAATACTTTACTCCAGTTTGCTCACACTCAAACTTAACAAAATTAAAGGTTTCTCTCTGAGAGGAATGGTATACAGCAGTTAAACCCTCGTACATAGACTGTCTATCTTGACAAAAACCTACGTATCTAATATTGCGATTTAATAATGGCAAAACTTCTGTATGGAAATACTTGGAATCTGCCATATCACCCAAAATATCAATATGCTCAAACCCGTCATCCTTAGCTCTCTTGATAGACACATGAGTTTGTTTATTAGGATCTATGCTACCTACAACACCAGCAACAGGGGGGTCCATTTTTGATTTAACTGGCTCAAGATCATCTACAATATTAGGAATCACGATAGATCCATTAGGATTACCTTGCCACTTTTGCTGTGATTTAGATACGAATACAATCTCATCATAAAGATCTAAATTCATCTCCTCCTTAATTCCTCTCCTAAGATCAAATACACCAGTCTCATGACATGCTAGAATATGTTTCTTACAAATCATATCATGACTAATTTTAACATAGTGAGATATTAGAATAGAGTTAGCATCAGTTGTAAAATCCTTAAGATCCTTCGCATTGCATTTATCCAAATGCCAGGGATGAGGTCCATACAGTGTTGCATCATAGCCATTTTCATTTAATAAGTTGATTAAACGAATAAACGCTATGGTAGAACCTCCAGGGTTTGAATATCCAGTAACTATATTAACTTTTTTATTTTGGGTCATCAGGCATTCCTTCTAATTCTTCTTCATACTTCCTATTCTTTCTAGGATCAAAACCACAATCGGTAAAACACTTTTCATAGATAACCAAACGATCATCTACTACATTATTAGCATCATAGAACTCGTCAGTAATCTTTTTAAGATTAGCTCCCATTTGTTTTATATGGCTCTTATCCTTGACTACTTTCGCTATAAGCTTAGCCCATTGCATCATGGAAGCCTCTGGGGGTAACAGGTACCCTGTCTTTCCATTCTTAATTGTATCAGAGTAGCATCCTACGTCAGAGGCTATAAGCGGTACACCATACCGACCACACTCTGCTACCTTAATATCACTCTTAGAATCATTAAAAGCGTTCATCTGCAAGGGTGCTATAGAAACATCCATGTTAGCAAAGATAATACCATAATCATTGGGATTTAGAGCATTATGAATTTGCCAATTCTTCTTTCCCTTAAACCCTCTCAGAAGTTGCTTCCTATAGTCTGTCCAAACGTCAGCTTGCCATTGATAGTTAGGATCGGGTTGGGGAGGCTTAGGAGGGTGCCCATAGAAGTCCCATTTTACCCTCTCAGCCCCTACCATCTGATTTACGAGTCTAGGTACCCCCGAGAATACGCGAACATCGGGTATATGATGGATACCTCCTGCCCACCCAATTCTAACTATCTTCTTATCACAAGGAAAGTCATCCCTATTACCATTCCAAGAAGGTAGATTATAATCTACGGCATTCTTTATAACGCCAAGCATAGCTTTACAATGCGGCTTAATTCTATTTGCAAACTTTTCTTGTGTTACCGTCACCAAATGAACTTTAGAATAAACAAAGCTAGTAATCTCCCCTAGCTGCTTTTCTTTATAAGTATCATACAATCTATGTGAGTCGTATAAATCAGTTAAAAGATCATCAGTATCAAAATGAACAAACTTACCAAATTCATGAGATTTCCCAACCATCCTGGTCATATACTGACCACCAAAGTTTGAGATATTGTTTATCACAATAACATCTGCCCATTTCATATTTTTAAAATTATGATTCTCCCTCCACATGATAGAAGGTGGGGCATCATTATACGTCTCTGGGGGGAGGTCAACATGATACTGTTTTCCTATTGAATTTAAATACTTAATTCTTGCTTCTCTTATTTCCTCTTCAGTACATTTAAGACCTAGTGGGTTCTCCTCAAAACGAACTTCAACCCTATCAGGAAACTTCTCAGCTAACTTGGCAAAAGGCATTAAAGCTCTGTAATAAGCGCAACCACCTTTGTTTGCTGGGAATACAAGTATACGTAATTTATCGTCAGCCATGTATATATTATAGTCTTGAATAAAAGAAGCCCCACTCCAATAATCTTAGAGCAGGGCTTATAAGTTCTTAGGGGTAGTTAAAGAAGGACGAGCCAGCCATATGCCAAACAACTGACTCAAAAAGATAATACAGTTATAATAACTTATCCCTAAGATACTTAAATATTAAACAGCAGCCTTCTTCTCTTCCTCAAAAGTATCCTTGGTAGCCTTAGAGGAGTGAGCCATACCTAGAGCAGATCCAATACTCGCAAGAGCGGGCATAACTTCAATCTTACCATTAGCAGGGATCAAAGCCTTTACAGCATTACCATAGTGGTTTCGCTTTCTCTTGAAAAATGCAAGACCAATGCCTTCAAGAGCTAAGAGTGGTGGGAACGCTTGACCTCCTAGCTTCATAGCAAGTGAAAATACTGATTCCCACATACTGCTTCCTTCTTGAGTAATTGGTACTCTAGGCGCACCCTCCTCAACATAATCGGCATCAACCATTACAATAGTTTCGCCAGGGAACTTTTTATTAAAGAACTCTCTCGCCTTTGTTGGGAGATTCTCTGTCTTGATAACAGTGGCCTTGTCTTCATGGCCTCTTAAAACTTTACTAGAAGTCGTAAGAACTTGATTCTCCCCAAGGATGTCCTGTAGAACACCACAGCTTGTAAAGAATAAGGCTACGAAAATCATACATGCAATTAATTTTTTCATTACGTTTCTAAACTTTCCTCAAAGGACTTTCCTGTAGGCCCTTCATTATCCGAAGAGGCTACTGGCCTCCCAACCTCAAGTTGAGGGAATACTGTTAGGGCAGCATTTTTAACTTCCTCGTAATCCTCTAACTTGACTAGTGCATGAATATCATGCAATGTATCCATATAAGTCTCAATATCCTTTGGTTTACCCGCAGGGGTTTGCTTAGGACGAACCATACTGTCTCCATACTTAGGCCAGCCATCTTCCATCACCTTATTGATGATATAATCATGCCCTTCCTGGATATCTGTAATATCGCCATACTCCAACTCGCCTGTATCAGGATCAGATTGGAACATAACCTTAAGGACTTTCTTAAAGATGATTTGCCCAACAGACAAAATCTTGACATTTCCACTGGCTCTTTCTACTGCGTTCATATAATAACGCTCACGGGGCTTGATCTGCTTGGCCGCATCTGCCAGTTCCTCATGCTGCTTTCCAGAAGCATTATACTTCTTCCACAATCCGTAATAAGCCTCACACAAAGGGCACTTTTCATCATGTGTCCTACGGCAATGGAAGTTCTTAACACCGCCCTCACCATCAGGCACTCTATGAATCTTCGTTTCTGCGTAAAACTCTTTACCCTCTGCTCCAGGGAGAAGTCTGATAAGATTATCACCATCTTCCAATTGCAGGAAATTGTTGATGAAGTCTCCTCCACCCCCCTTTCCCTTATTTTCTAGGGACTCTAGTTTCTGACGTAGTTTATCTAAATTTACTTTTGACATTTTGTTATTTTCCGTTGTTTTTCGTTTTTACGTGTAAAGATCAGTTTCTTTTCTACTATTAGCAGACATCTGTACGAGCATGTCCTTTCGATGTTTTAGAGATTCTGTTAGGTTCCTCATCAAATTATACTTTAATTCAGCCTCAATAACAGACTCTCTTGCTGCCCTATACAAGGGCTTAGATTCAACCACGGCCATAACCTTTTTATCAGTTGTCTTTACCCCCTTAGAAGGTAAATCGGCCCTGGTCTCCTCACTCATTATAGCCACATGTTGATCAAATTCTAACTTAGCATCGTCTAATTTTTTCTTAGCTAAGGCTAACATCCCAGACCAATAAGTATACCTGGAAGCTGACTCTGCCAACTCAGAATTAAGTTGAGTCTCGTCAATATAAGATATCGCTTTGCTGATTTCTACGTAAGATTCCCAATTTAGGTCATCCAGCGTAGTTAGTAGTGAATTCACTGTTCTCATTTGTTCTGTTCTAGACATCATTCCGTTTCATCCCTGTAAAGTATTTCCCATAACTTTGGGTTTAGCCTATGAAATAACATGGAGGCTCGACTCATCTGCAAAACCAAGTCTTCATTTTTAATTTCAAACTCATCTTCTTCCTCTGGGTCTAAGCCTACCGTTGTAGCCATAATGTGGTACATCTCATGTATTATAGTCTCTCGTATTCCTTCCTCGGTCTGATCATTATGAATTTGTACAACACAAGGGGAAAAGGAGGTCTGGCCGTCTAGTTTCTCTCCCTTATCACCTTGGACATGGTTCAAAAAGACCATTGGAAAAACCCTCCAACCTGCATCTATGGCAAAAATCTTATTATCTCGTAACTCTTTTATTAGTGCTGATTCACTCTTCTTCTTGCGTACTGCCATTTGATGCCTCCATAATTAGGGTTCGATAATCGATATTCATTGGAACAATGT
>TARA_R110002051_G_scaffold325821_1_pt1 | contig 13368 bp, 6 predicted proteins | sample TARA_R110002051 | Tara Oceans TARA_R110002051 (sample SAMEA4397023) | marine metagenome | biome: Polar Biome; feature: [MES] marine water layer (ENVO:01000295) within the mesopelagic zone...; material: water (ENVO:00002006), including particulate matter (ENVO:01000060) such as......
GTCCTGCAGCTGTATTATCAGTTGTACCTCTAAAAAATCCTCGAGAGGTTGCCGTATTATAAACGTCGTTTTGTTGATGTTGTGGAATAGTAGGACCAAATGTATCACCACTACTCATACCACCCATTAATGGGTATTTTATATGTCCTTTATTTTTTTCTGGTAAAGGATTAAGATTTTGTGCGTTATGTTCAGCTTGTAATATCTTCAGGCCAGGACTTGCCTGTGGTTGTTGGTTGTAACAATCATAACAAACCTCACTATCCCCTAACTGGAAAAGTCCTATATTTAATTTCCCTTCTGATAGTTTTTTTCTACCCGCGTCTGTTAGACGAGCTGCGATAGCTCCTTGTGTGCTGTTTTTAATTATATAACTCATAGTTTTTTACTTTATTGATAAATACATTTTATTTTAAAATTTTTAGCTCGTCGATGTTATTATTCCTCTTCCGGGATTCCTGTCATTACCAAGAGCTATACCTGATGGGGAATAGAATACATTCCTCTCTATTTCAAAGGGAACTAAGTCTGTTTGACTTGTTGCATATACGCTTTCACCATTAACTAAAGGATATTGTCTAGTAATCGATACTTTATATTTATAATTTCCTGGTGCTGGGGGTATTAAAGTAAAACTTCTATATACCCCACCTAATGTATCTGCTGGTATAGTATTGACTAGTTCTTGTACTAAATCCCCATCGTTATTAAATAATTTAACTTTAATTGTATCTAATAATGGTTTGTCTTTAATATAGTTAACTGGAATTTGTGGTTCTTTGTTGGTTGTAAATCCAGCTAACATATATATTGTTTTATAATATAAGGCAAATACATCACCTGGTTTATATGTGTCTAGTGGTTGAGTTAGTTGTATTCTAGTGTCGTCTACTTTTTGATATCCGTGACCACCATCTCCTTGTTGTACACCGTTGATTGCGAATACTACAGCTCCAAAAGCTTGTTTATCTAAATTTATATAATAATATCCATTTTCTTCGAATATCATCTCAGTGTTTAATGTAGATATCGTTTTAGGCATCGTAAAAAATTGTGTCCAGGAACCACCCGCCGCATCATATACAAATTGTAATTGGTCTCCATTTTGTACTGTTTCTGGGAAAAATGTTACACCTCTATTTGCGAAGGTATGTTTATAATCTCCTGTAGGTAAAACGGTATTAACATTTGGGTGATTAGTTCTGCCTTCTACAATAATGCTCCTGGTTTTACCTGACTCTCCTGCTGAAACCATTATCCCATTAACTGAAACTAAAGGTTTACTTGGAGTTGCACTTCTAATTGTATGTGTATAGGTTGAGGTGCTATATTCTGGACTACCGACCTCAGCGAAATTTTGTATTACTATATTTTCTATCCTCATTTGTGGTGGGGCATAAGGTATCCTGAAACTATTTAACCTTAGGTTTGGTATTGGTGGGTTGTTCACTAATGCCATATAAAAATCTTGTGTGTTAGATATTGTCTTACTTGTTGGGTATAGTGCTGTGTCTAACCATATATCATTAGGTGATTTTTTATCTTTAAATAAATAACTAGGTCTAATTATATATTCCCATGTTTTACCAGTACATATACCTGACCATGGAATAAAAGTACTTGCACTTAACATGTCACTCTGACTAGATATATCATAGTAGGTTGGTAGGGTATCAAAAATTGCTTCATATACTGGACTTGTTGCTACTTCTTCTACTTGACTCACATATGGATAGATTCTAAATTTTGCATACATATTTTCAAATAACATATCCGTATTATTTCCGGCAAAATAAAATTTTACATATATACCATTACTTTCACTACTATTATACACACTTAATGCTGGTACATTACCTATTTGTTCGTTTAGCTTAACATTTGACCTACTTAGTCCAACTACATCAAGAATGGGTAAAGGCATTGTTTGTAATGTCACATTAACTCTTGGTTTAATTTTTGGTACCCCTGGTTCTGTTGAGGTGGTCTCATCTTTACAAGAAATTGTTTTAATTATGTTAGTAGTGGTACCCGTTGTTGCGGTTATCTGTACGGTGGTTGAGGGTCCATCTGCCTCACTACATGGTGGAACTATAATATTTTGTTGTGATGGTGACCCACTAAATTGTATATGATACCAACTTGCGTAAGCTTGTGAGCTTTGGGCGTAACCAATTTTTCTAGAACCTAAGTATTTACATAAACTATCTTTATCTAACCACTTACGCTTATCATATATTGAATAGCTATTACCTGACCAGGTAGTTTTATCTAAGAGATTAAAATTAATATCATACTTTGGGTTATAAGCATTTTTATTAGTAAGAGCAATAGTTGCCGAACTTCCTGTTCCCATAGTTTCTGTAAATTGGATATGAAAGTGTTCCCCGGTAGTCCCCGAACGAATTATTTTCGTTCGTACAGAACCTCTCTCCAACCATGAAGTTCCTGCACTAAAAGGTGTAAGATAACCATCAAAAGTGGCTAAATTTGTTTGTCCGTAATCAGGGTTTGTGTCGGTACAACCACCGTTACAATTTCTAAATGGAGAATTGTTATCTTGTCCAAGTGCGTATGCACTTGAGCCTGCTTCTGTTCCTATAGTTATCCTACCACTTCCTCCATTAAATGTCATATACAAACTATGGGTCACCCCAGAAGGGCCATATTTTGCATTATCATCTCTAAATGCGGCAAGAATTATATAAATACCATCATCATCAGTAGTTGCATTAAAACTAGTTTGCCATGTATAATTGTTATATTGGCATGTACTCAACATTCCTGATATTAGAGAGTTATTTGAGTTGGTGTATAGTTTTCCTAGTGTTCCTTCTGTTGGGTCGCCAGGATAAATAGTACTTGCAACTATCACCACATCTGATGAGTTTATTGTGACGTCTACATCTGATAAGTCCACGATTGAGGTTCCTGAAGTTCCTCCGGTTAGGTTTGCAGCTCTTGGATTTCCTGGTTTACCATAATTTACTCTAGGGTCATAAGTTATCCAATCTATAGAGAAACCTGGACCTAGGTAACTATGTCCCAAATATTCAAATTTATTAATAACACTATTATAGTAAAATTTACCCATATTAGCGTTGGTTCTTGCCATAGTAGCTCCTATATTAGTGTCTCCTTCTTCTTTAGTTAATGCACTAACACCTAAATACCAATCTTGTCCTGTATCTGTCATTCTATTACTCGTAGCTCCCGTATAAAACCATACATATGGGTTAGCGGAATCTATAGTTCCGTCTTGTAACATACCTACTTCCATGTATATCGGAGTTCCTCCAGTTGCGGGACCGTAACTAGCTGCAAAATAAAGATAAAATGGAGCATTAGGTATGTAGTTTTCCCATGTATTACCTATTACGGTAGCTAAATTCCACCCATAGAGGGCACTATCATCTCCTAATGCTGAATTATAGTTATATGCTGTACATCCACTTGTAGCGGGTCCTTGCGTATAACTCATTATTTTTTCTTCCACTACTGTTACGGTATACATTCCATTTTCTATATTCCTAAAAGTATGGGTGGTGTCTGCAGTAGTCCCATAATGAACATCTAGTAACTGGTTATTTTTTCTTAATTCATAAAGATAAGAGGGTGTACTTGTAGTTGAGCTATCTATCGTTATTTCACATAGTTTATTAGGGTCTAATATACAATCATCATTACTAAGACGTACAGAAATACTAGGTACCGTAAACGCACTTATCACTATAGTAGTTGTAGCGGTGGCTCCGGTCAAATCTGTTAATGTAGCAACATAATCATCTGCACATAAATTACTTATATCGAATGTAGTTGCTGTATACCCACTATTTGTTCCAGACCAACTAATTAAATAAGGTGGTGTTGTGGTGGTAGTGGCAGAAATTTGTGGTGTTACAATACTCCCATTACAACTACCATTCAAAGTATGTGTTACCACACACCCTATTAATTTCATATCTCCTATAAACGTTGCCATATATTATTTATTTTTTAACATGTTTCATCTAATGGTATACAACCTCTAGTTTCACACCAATATTCTCCCTTTTTACATATATTAGACTCATCACCCCCTCCTCTATCTTCTGATACATCTGGGTCTCTAGGTGGTCCGTCACCTGATGGAATAGGAGTACAACCCTCAATACATAAATCCAAAGTACTATATAGACCATTACTATTTTCTTGACAAACCCCATCCATACAGGAATATCTACTACTTGCTGGGCCATCTGTTCCTCCCCCACTTGGGTTTGTGTCTGGTGATGAAATTACTTTTCCTTTTAATTTAATCACTATCCCATCTTCAGTTGTACTCTCTGTATAGTCTTGTAGTTCAGAACAATCTTCTATAATTACTGGTTTACACCCTCTATTTATTTTTCCACAATGTTCTCTAGAAGTTTTTATACAATCGGTACAATCTCTTCCACCTAAATCCGTAAATACATCTGTTATACCGTATATTGGGTCTATCTCTAATGTCTCTGCTATATTCTGTCCACAATCACAAAAGTACTTGCAGATAGTCTGATTGGGAAGGGTTGTTGGTTTTGGGTGTGAGTACGACCCATCTGAAATAATTCTTATTTCTTTTCCATTTATGGTTATTTTTTTACCAACATTTTCTACCTTCCATTTATCTGGTCTAGTTTTATGTAAAATATCATAATCGGTCAATACCTTCGTACCTGAACATGGTTTATAAAAATTACAACTAGGGGTTACTACTATATAATGAGTAATATCTCCACCAAAGAAATTTTTAAATTTATTTACAACTACATAGGATTGTGTTAATTGTGGAAAATTAAAATTACACTTAGCTCCATAATCACTATTATAGGTTGGTAGATAAAAACAAAACACCCCATCTTTTTTCATAACAGTTAACTTATTGTTTGGGCTCTTTGTAAGTTGGTAGTCTTTTATTTTATTATTTTCTATTAGGTTCTGCCAATTATTTCTAGGTTTTGTTGAGGTTACATCCCAAACTAATTTATGATTTGGTGCACTAGAATCTAAAAAAGTGTTCTTCATAAAGGTTTGGGGTGTTATCGTTGGGACTAGTATGTTTCCACATTGTTGGTCTGAAAGATATAAGGTCCCGTCTAGCTTTATTTTCTGGTCGGTTCCATCAGTATTCATTTTAAAGTCTTTCGACTGTTTACTTGGGTCGAAAAATAGATTTTTCTGTATTACATTTGTAGATAATTTTACACCTCTGTACCAAGGTGATGAAATACTCTTACCTAATATATCTAATTCATGACCTAAATTAATATCTAGATTAGTAATTCCACCACCACCAAAGAAAGTTCCTTTAGAAGTAGATAACCAATTTGTGTCATATGCAAGTTCGATAATGTCTCCCGCTTTTAAAGTTATAAGACCAGTATCTAAAGTAATAGGGATTTGTTTATGGAAGATAGTAGTAGCTGAGACACCACTTGCAATACACACATTATAATCATTAGAATATTTATCATTTTCACTAACATTTAATGTTAAGTAGTTATCAGCATCCCCGTCTATTTTTGACCTTAAAACTTTCTTAGTTATTAATGTAACTGGAGTAGCCGAAGTTGTACCTGTAGTCCCTGTAACATATTTTAATAAAGAAGCAGAGAACTCAAAGTTTAACAAACCACTATTAGTAGGAGTGTTTACTATATCAACACCGTCATGTGATTTATACCTATAACCAGGATGTCCTTGAAACCCTGTATCTTGTAAAATAGTATTTGTTTCATCTTGACCTGCTTGGATTATGGAGGTATTTATTAACCTTTTTGTTTGATAGTCGTTTTGTGGGTAGATTCCTGTGGTGGCACTAACACTACTTGGGCAGATACGGTCCACATACTCACACCATTTAGTATCTTTATATTTAATATTTAAGTGTGCTTTATAAGTAAATCTATAGACTCCACTACTTTGAACTGTATATGTCATGTAGTGTTTTGGGTCGGTTTCATCTAATGTTAGGGCATTTCCCTTATTACCACTGTAAACCCCACTAAAGGTATAGGGTTTAAATTGTTTATTGACGTCACCAATCATAGGCAAAATAGTTTCTCTATTTATATTACTGATGGGTATACATGTAGTTCCTGTAGTTGCTGAATGAGCAGAGAATGAAGATGCACTTATATGTATATCATAAGTATTATTTGGTTCGTCGATTGATTGTGTGGTAGATGTAAAAGAAGAATATATGGTGGTGTCTTTTTTACCAACAGTACTTAAATAAAAATCAGTATCACTATTTGTCCCAATAGGTACATAATTATATAATTCTATTAGTAATTCCTTTTGTGTGGTTTCACTATCTTTACCTGTTAGGGGTCCTAGTTTTGGGTCTATATGGAAATCTCCGGTATATCGTTGTCCATCTAATTTAGTATATTGTGTTCCGTCACTATATAACCCACATTGAGTACCTTTAGATTGATTATTTACTTGTGTTTTCTTTCGTGGACAAATTAAAATATTTCTAATATACCCTTCACTGTCATAGGTAAATTTAGCATCATTATACTCATCAAGAGTACTTCTTTCTATCCATTGGGATATTTTACTGTACGTTTTTTTAACTCTAGTAATTTGTGTTTCTTTTTTCGCGGATGTGTTTAGTATAGGATAACTTTCTATGTTACCTATTTGTTGTTTTTTTAATTTTTCAGTAAAAGCTTTTATTTGTTCTTTATTATTGAATTTGAGAGATAAACACTTATCAGCACTGGATACTATTTTATTATCCCTTAACTCATTTATCCATCCCAAGGGATATAATTCCTTCCCATTTTTTAAAATCTTTTTAGTTGGTTTTATTTTACCACTTTCTACCTCTCTAGAAATATTATAAGGTATTTCTATTATATTTTGTTTTGTTAATTTTAAGTCCTCTAGATTAGTATTTAGGTTAGTTGGGTTTTTAATGACATATACATTGCTCTCCATTAATGTTAGTGAACAGGCGTCTACATTTTGTGATTTTAACGCTTTTTTATAATCGTATAGAATTTCACTAGAAGCTAAATCATTACTATTTAATGAAATATAGGTGGTAGTTAAAGATATATTAGGAGTGTAATTAATAATTTGTTTCGGTGATTTTACATCTAGTGTTGTTCCGTAGATAATTGTAATATCCTCTTTATTCAGTTTGAATCCTAGTGACTGGATGTACTGTCCTTCGGATTCAATATGTATGTCCATATCAAAAGATATTCCTCTAGACAGGTCTTGTGTTATGTTTGCTCCCGCAAATAACATTTGTAAACTATGATTTTTACCCATTACCACACCATCAAATGGTAATAAAGCTCCAACCCCTCTACTATTCTTTTTAGGTATTGTAGTAGCAAAATACTTAGGGTGAGATAAAAAGGCCCCAAATCCACTACCGATAACATTTTCAAACCCAAAAACCCCTTTATTGTTTTTAAATACCTCAATAACCATATCTGATTTTCTTGTACTGAATATATTTAAGTTTTTTTCCATATATAAGTTAGCTGCGGCAAACTTTAAAAACATTCTATCCACACCATCAGTAGTTAAACAAATAACTTCTACCATTTCATTAGTGTCGTAAGTAAATGTAAAACATTTTTTCTTGTTGTATGATTTAGTAGTTGTGTTAGATGCTACATTAGAAATAAAGAATAAAAATTTTATTTTATCCCCCAATATTCTCAAATCTATATGTGTTTTATATGTTTTAGTTGCCATAACTATTAATATCTCCTACCCCCACCTGATGGTGTTGATGGTCTGGTATTTATCCCCCTTCTATTATTTATGTTTTGTTGTCCAGTTGTTGGTGTCGTATTTAGTGTATATCCTTTTAACCAACTTAAGTCCTCCATACCTAATTGTTTAAGTCCGTCTATACATAATAAATTATCAGTGCTTCCTTTTTTGGGGAAAGTTGCTTTGTCTGTATATTCTTTTTTATTACTGTGAAAACTATTTGCTAACTTCGTGGTTTCTTTACTTACTATGGCACTACCAAAAATATTTCCCTTATGGTTTATGTTGTATGAATTTGCATACGTTGAAAGTGGTATTGTAGTTGAGCCGGATAATAAATTATTGTAATATGTAGTACCTGGTTGGGGTGGTACTGGCATCCCTAAACTTTGTGGAATACTTCTAAATTGTGGTGCTGGATACCCAGTAAACCCAGTACTAGATACTGAAAGTGTTGCACTTAAAACACTTGATAGACTTGTGCCCGTAACATTGAAACATCTGTAGACAAACTTATCTCTATGAAAAGCGGAATTTTCTACTTTGACCCCACTAGTCCATAATGTTGTGGCTGGCACCATTTGTTCTATTATTTTAATCCAATAATCTCCTAGTGATTGTGCATAATCAATCATTTTATTATACGTGTACTTATTATTATCCCCACAACTAGTATATAGATAATCAAGATATATTTGTTGTAATGTAGGATAACCACCAGTCTTACCGTCATTTATGGTCATTCTATTTTTAGTATCAATAAAAACCTTCCAAAAATGATATTTAAATTTTTTAAAACTTAGGATTTTTGCGTTTATTTTTGGGTTGGTGGAGTCCCATATTCCACCTGCTGTTGGGTATGGTGATGGTAAGGTGCCTCCACTGAAAAAACAGTCTGACTGAACAGATTGTTTCCACACATCATATGTTAATCCTTGTCCTATGTTTAAATCTAATTCAACATTTTTAACGTTTAAAACTAATTTTTCACTTTGTGTTTGGTAGTATGCGTCTCTATTATTAAATTCGTAGTCTCGATATTGGGTCTCTTCTTTTAGTGGGGCTGTCATAGTCGTGGTGGTGGTCACCCCTCTCTTCCCTAAAACTATTATGGGCTCTTGTACAATATTAGGTTCTTTATACACCCAAGATTTTTTATCGTCTATCATTCTGGTTAAACCAAAACCAAATGACATGTGTGGAAACCTTCTAAATCTGTCTAGATAGGGGCATTTAACTTTGTTAGAGTATTGCCCCATTGTCCAGAATCCACCCCAAGTAAATTCAGCAAATTTAGTATTAATAACAGGAGTACAACCAGTTAATGTAGATGCACTATTATCTATTATTAAATCTGATTTATGTTCATCTGTTAATTCAAACCAACCGGCTCCTCTTTGGAAAAAGTAATTATTGGTGACTCTAGGTTTACTAGGGTACCCTTGATTATCAATAGGATAATCTACTAGTTGGAATGGATTTTGTGTGGTACCTGTAGAGTAATAGTATTGGGCAAAAGGTATACTATAGTTTATAGTGTTACTTGTATAGGACCCTCCCGATATTACTCCCCATTGTTGGTCAAACTTACTAACTAGATATTCATAGTGTGGGTTGACTCCATTATCACTATACTCCCAGGTAAATTTTATCCCTGGTTTTCTTAGTGGAGCATCCGCTAGTACTACATATTCATTAAACTCTATTAAAGCTTCAGGTGCACCTAAAAGACCTAATAAGAATTCTATAGATTTTCTAGTTCCTTTAGATTTAAATAAATAAGCGGCGTTCAATAATATTCTTCTATATAATTCTATATCTAATTCGGCTGGTGTTCTGGAGATACTGGTACCAGAATATTGTGGGGTAGTAGTACCCAAAACACTATCTAAAAAAGTAGTGTTATTTAAAGTACTTGGTGTTGTCCACCCTAAGGTCCTTGCAAAGTTTTTAATTAGTTCGTTGGGGATATTATTTTTACCATCGTAACTTACATTGGTCATATAAGCTATCCCTTCTACAAAAGTTTTTATATCGTCAAAACTTCTACCGTATATTTGTAAAGTTTTTTCTACTTTTTGGTTTGTTCCGTCAAATTCTTTCAACGTTGGGGCGGTTAGAAATCTAGAGACTAGATTGGTTTTTTCCCGGTCTATCTCTTCCCCTAAATCCGCCAAGGATATTAAATAGTTACTATAATTTTCAGTACTAGTATCTATATTTATATTGTCCTCTAATGGCCATGTTTTTGTTATTTTATCATAATACTTAACCCCACTAGTAGTTTCTTTAACGACCGTAAATTGAGCTGTATATATTGGTGATATGTCTCTATTTACTAGAAATGCTTCTACACTGTGAAACTTTTTAAACTCTTCTTCTGTCTGTTTATGTGTGGGTTTGACATAAAATAGGTCAGTTGTTGTAGTTATAACACTACCTACAGTGGTTGATACATTAAATGGGTTTCCTTTTACCGTAATTACCAAATAATCATTGTTGATGGTTTGTGGTATAAACTGAGTAATTTTATATTCTTTTTCTCCTATTGCCCCACCAAAACTTAAAGAGTATTTTTTAAACTCTTTAGTTAAATTTCTTAATGGGGATACCGTACCATCTGCAATGTTTATTAATGTGTCCGCGGACATTCCGAATACATCAAAATTATTTAATATTTGTTCTTTAGTGATATATTCATTTAATTGATTTCCATTAGTAGTAAATTCTAAACTAAATGGGTTAGATAGTGTATTAACACTGGTTTTAAAAGTCGTTTCTTTAGTAGATAAATTATATAATATATCATAGGCAGTTGTATTTCCTGAAACATAATTAGTATTTACACCATCAACAAAAATTGCCCCGGGAAAGAAATTAACTATGTTTTGAGTTGCAACTGCTAGTCTTTTTTTCAAAGAGCCGTATAATACCAAACTAGAAATGTCACTTATATCATTATTAACAAAAACTTCAAGATTGTTACTAGAAAGTTGTTGAGCCAAAGCTAAATTTTCAATATTTAAAGAGTCTAAAGTTATGGGACTAGAAAAAGTCCCCATATTGTATTCTGTAGAAGTGGGTTGGTTATAGGGTGGTATGCTAGTAAAGTTACCTAATGTCATCTGTTGGCTACCCATAAACTGGTTACCTACAAGATAATCACTAAAAGTATCCCCTCCGTTATTAGGGGCTGGTGGATATCTAAATCTATTACTAGCCATAATCTTTAAAAATTAGTTATTGTACCAAACATTTGACTAAAATCAATATTGTTTCCTCTATTTTGTTTAATTTCAAATAGTTGTCCGTTAAATTGGTCTCTAACCTCATATAAATCATATTGCATGTATATGTTGTTTGCTCCGGATAAGTCGTATAGAGTATATATTCCACTATCAATAGATTTTGCTTGATTTCCATAAAGTGCTATAGCAAGAGTCTCGAAATCATGGTCTACCATTTCTATATCAAGTACTATAGGATTAAAATAAGTGTTGGTAATTATTACTGATTGTCCTGGTTGTCCTATAAATGGTATTGCGTTAGGATTATTAGATGGTGCACTAGTAGGGGTTAATGTACAATACACTAAATTAGTTTTTGCGTTTGTATAAACATATCTAGGTGAGGTTTGGTTTGGATTTGTGTTGTTTTGTTCCACTGTCGCACAATAAAAATTGGATGTTACTATTCTAAAAAAGTTATTTATTTTTGCCCCATTGTCCGAGTCTAAATATTCTATTCTATATCCTACCAAATCCATGGGGGAGAACCTATTTCTGAATTGTAGTGGGATAGAATTTAAATCAAATACCAATCCTTTAACATTAGGTAAAGATGATAGGATTCCACAATCTAAAATAGTAGTTCTAATCTCTACAGGTCGTATATAAACAGTATATATTCCTTTATTTGCAAATACTGCTGAAGGAAGTTGTAAATCATAGAGTCCACCTAAAATTTCACCTGCAGGACCCCCACTAGGTAATCCCGTATGTAGGATTGGTGCTAGTACAGTAGATGAGTTTATTTCAAATATAATCGGTGTAGACGTAGAGTCTCTATCCGCTTGTTGATGTACTATGATTTGTACGTCTTCGACTTTTACATCTGCTGGTCTTTTAATTCCGTATGCCCCTAATGCCATAGTTTATGGTTGTTTTTCTATTTTATAATACCCATACCCGTGTAATTCTAACTCACCGATACTATTTATTTGTCCTAGTCTTTGTGGTTTTTCAAAAACTGTTATTTTACCTCTCTCAATAAATATATTTGACCTGGTTTCTGGTCTTTGTACCATATTCATTAAAACCTCTAATTTGGTTAGAGGTAGGATGCAGCCGGTTACTTTTACTTCACTTAGTGCCATTACTTATTTTATAATAAATATCATAACACTTATTTATCTATTCTATTCATGGTCTAAAAATATTTTTCTATATTCTTTTAAATAAATCTCATTGTCATAGGTAAAACCTTCATTAATTCTTTGTACTTGTTTAAATGATGGAAATTCTAATCTGGTTACCCACAAACCTTCTATAACTTTATCCCCTATATTCCAATTCGACACTATTCTATCGTCTCTTTTTACATGAGGAGCATAACATAAACCTTTTTTTTCAAAACTATAAGGTTGACAATTTTCTATCTTTCCACGGTAACATACCTTATTCAATTCCACGTCTTCTCTATTTTGGTAGTATATGTCCAAATAAAAATCACATTCTTCTAACGCTACTCTAGCGGTGTGTATTAATGTGTCTCTTATGTCCTCTAAACTATTCTCTCCGTCATCAATTAAAATAACATCAATATCCCAAGTTTGCCAAGTTAAAGTATTATTTATGTAGTTAGGAAAAGAACCAGTTAGTAAAAAATCAAATTTACTAAAATAGTCTTCTTTGTTTATAATATTTAACCATTTTTCAAATCTTTTGATGGTTGGTTTATATATTTTTTTTGTGACCTTGATAGGTCCCACCTCAAACTTAAAAACTTTTCCATATTCTTTCTCTTCTACCAACATAATGTTTCTGTATAACCCACTGGACATACACATGGAGTTGCATTTAATGCTAATTGGATTTGACTCCCGGTTTTATCCGACACACAACATTTTAAACAGTCGTTCGTTGGTCCTTCACCGGGAATACACATACATTGTGCCCATGACCAAACAAAACCAGATGCACATTCTTCTGTTTTTATACACCCATCTTCTACTGGACCGTCTACTGGACCGTCATTTGAGTCGCACCTACAGTCTATACTATTCCATATAGCACCAGGGGGACACTCTTGTTGAACACAACAATCACCCCAACTTGTAGGGGACCATCCCATACCTAACCAGAATTCACAATCACAAGGAGTAGAATTACTTAGAAGTTTTTGGTAAGTGTATCCTCCTCCTCTTAAATCAGAAAGATATTTACAACATTGTTTACAGTCAGTAGCCGAAGCGTCTGGTGGACATGGTGAACTAACACAATGAGTGTAAGATGTATAAGGCCCGATACCATCTTGAGTACACAAACCGTCAATACATGACCATTTTTGTGTTATTGGTGTATTTCCACATGGAAATGAACCATT
>TARA_R110002051_G_scaffold95293_1_pt1 | contig 13365 bp, 10 predicted proteins | sample TARA_R110002051 | Tara Oceans TARA_R110002051 (sample SAMEA4397023) | marine metagenome | biome: Polar Biome; feature: [MES] marine water layer (ENVO:01000295) within the mesopelagic zone...; material: water (ENVO:00002006), including particulate matter (ENVO:01000060) such as......
AGGAAAACTAACCCGAGGGTGTCCACGAAACTCGGGGCTATTCAAATCTCGGGGTGGTGGAGCCCCGGTATCTCAATGAGTTGAGGCGCAAATTCTATTCCAATCCCAAGGATGGAAAGGTTGTAGGGTGGGGCGTAAAGGCTATTCACAAGCTAGGAGACCTTAAGCTGGATAAGGCCCAGACGACCTTTTTTAAGGACCTCCGTATCTCGGATTAGGATGTGGCCTTAACCAAGTATTCCCCTTGCCAACCGCCCCCATCCTCCTCTATACGGGCTGCGGGCCATCCCTCCCCAACGAGGGACGCCCATCTGTAAGGATGGAGCAACATGACAGATATTTCTGCCGCCACCGATGTGGCGAAGCCGGCATTGCGTCCGGAGAATCCCAATTTTTCGTCAGGTCCTTGCGCCAAGCGTCCCGGGTGGACGGTTGAGGCGCTTTCGGGTGCGTTGGTGGGGCGGTCCCACCGAGCCAAGCCGGCCAAGGCACGGATCAAGCGCGCCATCGACCTGACCCGCGAACTGCTCGAAGTTCCCGATGACTATCTGATCGGCATCGTGCCGGCATCCGATACCGGCGCCGTGGAAATGGCGCTGTGGGGCATGCTGGGCGCACGCGGCGTCGACATGTTGACCTGGGAATCGTTTGGGGCCGGGTGGGTCACCGACGTTCAAAAGCAACTCAAGCTCGACGATGTGCGGGTGCTCAAGGCCGAATATGGCGAATTGCCGGACCTCTCCGACGTCGATTTTTCGCGCGACGTGGTGTTCACCTGGAACGGGACGACTTCGGGCGTGCGGGTCCCTGACGGGGACTGGATCCCAGCGGACCGCGAGGGGCTGACCATTTGCGATGCCACTTCGGCGGCGTTTGCGCAGAATCTCGATTTTTCCAAGCTCGATGTTGTGACCTTTTCCTGGCAGAAGGCGCTGGGCGGGGAAGCCGCGCATGGCATTCTGATCCTCTCGCCGCGGGCCGTGGAACGGCTGGAAACCTTCACGCCGGCCAACCGTCCGCTGCCCAAGATTTTCCGGCTGACCAAGGGCGGCAAGCTGATGGCGGAGGTCTTTGAAGGCGCGACCATCAATACGGTGTCGATGATCTGCATCGAAGACGCCGTGGACGCCATGGAATGGGGTCTTAAGGTTGGCGGGCTCAAGGCGCTGCAGGCGCGGGCCGATGCCAATGAGAAGGCAATTGCCGATTGGGTGGCCAAGACCGATTGGGTCGATTTTCTAGCCACTGATCCCAAGGTGCGGTCGAACACTTCGGTGTGCCTGAAAATCGTCGATCCCGAGGTTGCAGCGCTTTCCGACGAGGCGCAGGCCAAGCTTGCCAAGGCGGTTGTCTCCCGGCTCGATAAGGAAGCCGTCGCCTACGATATCGGCGGCTATCGCGACGCGCCGACGGGATTCCGCATCTGGTGCGGCTCGACCGTTCAAACGGCAGATCTCGAAAAGCTGACACCGTGGCTCGACTGGGCGTTTGCCGAAGAGAAAAAGGCGGCGCTGGCGTAAGGCGGGCTGGACGGGAGCGGGCGGCATGGCAAGCGAGAAACTGCGCAGCTTTGCCGCGGACACGGTCGCGCTGGTGATCTTTTTCACCATCGTGAGCGGGCTCAACGAGCGGTTCATCGCCGGCATGAGCTGGCCCGAGGTGGCGGTTTCGCGCACCATCGGTGCGCCGCTGATGGTATTGACGGCTCGGCCTTACGGCTTCTGGCGGGACTGGTTTTTAAAGATCACCAGCCCCCGCTCGCCCGGTTCAACCCTGATCATGGATTCCATTGCGCTGCTGGCGTTTCAGGTGCCGATCTACGTGTTCATCATCTTTGCAAGCGGGGCAAGGGGCATGGGGATCGTTACCGGAGCGTTGGGATTTGCGGTGCTGATGCTGATCCTGGGACGGCCGTATGGACTATGGCTCGAATTCGTGCGGTCCCGTTTTGGACTGAGCGGGCCGGGGCAAAAGCCGATGTCGCTGGGCGGATAAAAGAGAATTTTCCGGCCGCTGCGGTGGCCGGCTTTCATCACATTTTCGGGCCGGAGCGGCCCATGCTGAACAAGGATTATGGATATGGCCAAGGTATTGGTTTCGGACAAGATCAGCCCGGCGGCGATCGAGATTTTCAAGGCAAACGGGGTGGAGGTCGATTACCTCCCCGATGTGGGCAAGGACAAGGAAAAGCTGGCCGAAATCATCGGGCAGTATGACGGTCTGGCCATTCGCTCGGCGACCAAGGTGACCGACAAGATTTTGGCCCATGCCACCAATCTCAAGGTCATCGGGCGCGCCGGGATCGGGGTGGACAACGTCGATATCCCCGCAGCGACCGCCAAGGGCGTGATCGTCATGAACACCCCGTTCGGCAATTCGATCACCACGGCAGAGCACGCCATTTCGATGATGCTGGCGCTGGCGCGGCAGATCCCGGAGGCCGATGCCTCGACGCGGGCATCGAAGTGGGAAAAGAACCGCTTTATGGGCGTTGAAGTGACCAACAAGACGCTGGGCCTGATCGGGGCGGGCAATATCGGCTCGATCGTTGCCGACCGCGCTCAGGGCCTGAAAATGAAGGTGATCGCATTCGATCCGTTCCTCACGCCCGAGCGTGCGATCGATCTGGGCGTTGAAAAGGTCGAACTGGACGACCTTCTGGCGCGGGCCGATTTCATCACGCTGCACACGCCGCTGATCGATGCGACGCGCAACATCATTTCGGCTGAAGCGATTGCCAAGATGAAAGACGGCGTGCGGATCATCAACTGCGCACGCGGCGGGCTGATCGATGAAGCGGCGCTGAAAGATGCGCTGGACGCGGGCAAGGTTGCCGGCGCGGCGCTCGACGTGTTCCTCGAAGAACCGGCCAAGGACAATCCGCTGTTTGGCCTGGCCAACGTCATCTGCACCCCCCATCTTGGCGCATCGACCACCGAGGCGCAGGAAAATGTTGCGCTGCAGGTGGCCGAGCAGATTTCGGCCTATCTCAACACAGGCGAAGTCATCAATGCGCTGAACTTCCCATCGATTTCCGCCGAAGAAGCGCCCAAGCTGACCCCGTTCGTCAAGCTGGCCGAGCTGTTGGGCTCGTTTGCCGGGCAATTGACCGAAACGGCGATCAGCGGCATCCGCATCGAGTTCGAGGGGGATGTTTCCGCGCTCAACACCAAGCCGATGGTCGCGGCGCTGCTCAACGGGGTTCTCAAGCCCTTGCTGGGCGAGGTCAACATGGTTTCGGCCCCGGCACTGGCCAAGGATCGCGGCATTGCGGTGGAAACGGTCAATCGCGAGCAGGTGGGGGCCTATGACAACCTCATCCGGCTCACCGTGGTGACCGAGCGCCAGGAGCGCAGCGTTGCTGGCACGGTCTATGGGTCCAAGGCGCCGCGCATCGTCGAGATCAAGAACATTACGCTCGAAGCGGAAGTCACCCCGCACATGCTTTACATCACCAACGAGGATAAGCCGGGCTTTATCGGGCGGCTGGGCACGCTTTTGGGCCAGCTTGGCATCAATATCGCCAACTTCAACCTCGGCCGGGTCGAACAGGGCAAGGATGCGATCGCGCTTTTGTCCATCGACAGCGAGATGACCGATGGCGAGTTGACGCAGATCGAAGGGCTCGAGGGCGTCAAGCAGGCCAAGCGGCTGGTGTTTGGGGTCTGAGATCGATCACAGCGATTTTGAAAAGGGCGGCAGCGATGCCGCCCTTTTTACTGTGCTTGCGCTCTATTGCGGCTTGAGGATTTCGCGCAGATTGCGGCGTGCGGCATATTCAGCAATGCCTATGCCCGCAATGATGAAGGCTGCGGCGATCATGTGAAAGATCTCGAGGGTCTCACCGAGGATAAAGACGGCGAGCAGGGCGCCGAAGACGGGAATGAGGTTGATGAACAGGCTGCCCCGGTTGGGGCCGATCAGTTCCACGCCGCGTGCGTAGGTCATCTGGGCGACGATGGAGGGCAGCAGGGCCACGTAAAGAACGACGGTCCAGCCGCGCCAGCTCATTGTGGTTACCTCCGCGACAAGCCCGAGCGGGCCGGTGCCGAACACGAGCTGATAGCCGCATGCGGCGAGCATGGCGAAAAAACTTGTGCAGGCAATAAAGCTGAGCCATCCGATTTTCGGCTTGTAGCGCAGCATGAGCGAGTGGAGCGCGTAAAACAGTGCCGCAAGCAGCATCATGGCATCGCCGATATTGACGTCGAGCCCGACCAGCCGGAGCGGGCTGCCATGGGTTGCGACGTGGATGACCCCGTAGATGGTGAGTACCACGCCCACGATGTGGAGCCCGGAGGCGCGGACGCGGAAGATCGCGAAATTGCCGACCATGACGAGAACAGGGATGGCCGCCTGGATCATGGCGACATTGACGGCGGCGGTGTGGGTGGTCGCTGCATAGAGCAGCACGTTGAAGCTGGTGAAACCGAGAACGCCATAAAAGGCCAGCCAGCCCCATCCGCGCCGGATTTCGGCCCATTCGGCGCGCAGGCTGGTCCAGGCGAAGGGCGCGATGATGACAAAGGCAACAAGCCAGCGCATGACCGAAAGCGCATAAGGGTCGAGCTCGCCAATGGCCATTTTCCCCGCAATGATATTGGCGCCCCAGAACAGCGCGGAGAGGGTCAAAAGCAGGTAAGGCTGGCCCATGAGCCGCGTCAATGGATTGGATGGCGAAGAGAGCGAGGCAGGGGACTTTGTCATAACGGGCCTTGTACTTTATAGAACCCGGACTTATCAGCGTTTTGGCTTGCGGTGAAACAGAGATTTCTGCTGCGGGCGACCCCACCGACAGGTGGGGACGTGGCGCACACGAAAGGGAAACTGGCGTAAATGGCGAATGTTGTGGTGGTCGGCTCGCAATGGGGCGACGAAGGCAAGGGCAAGATCGTTGACTGGCTTTCCGAGCGTGCCGACGTTGTGGTGCGCTATCAGGGCGGACACAATGCCGGCCATACGCTGGTCATCGACGGGGTGAGCTACAAGCTTTCGCTGCTGCCCTCAGGGTTGGTGCGCGGCAAGTTTTCGGTGATCGGCAATGGCGTCGTTGTCGATCCGCATCATTTCGTTGCCGAGGTCGCAAAGATTGCCGGACAGGGGATTTCGGTGACGCCGGAGGTTTTGCGCATCGCCGAGAACGCGCCGTTGATCCTTTCGCTGCACCGCGAACTCGACGCGCTGCGCGAGGATTCCAATTCCGGGCTCAAGATCGGCACGACACGGCGCGGGATCGGGCCGGCCTATGAGGACAAGGTGGGCCGCCGGGCGATCCGGGTTTGCGACCTGGCCGAGCCCGAAACGCTTATGGACAAGATCGAGCGGCTCCTGACCCACCACAACGCGCTGCGGCGCGGCATGGGGGCTGTCGAGATTTCGGCGCAGGCAATCCATGATGAACTGATGGCGGTGGCCTCCGACATCCTGCCGTTCATGGACCGGGTGTGGGAGCTGCTCGACGAGCGGCGCAAGCGCGGCGAGCGCATTCTGTTCGAAGGTGCGCAGGGCGCTCTGCTCGACAATGATCACGGCACCTATCCGTTCGTCACATCCTCGAACACGGTGGCCGGGCAGGCGGCGCCCGGCTCGGGACTGGGGCCGGCGGCAATCGATTATGTGCTCGGGATCACCAAGGCCTATACGACCCGGGTTGGCGAAGGTCCGTTCCCCAGCGAGCAGGACAACGAGATCGGCCAGTTCCTCGGCGAGAAGGGGCACGAGTTCGGGGTTGTGACCGGACGCAAGCGGCGTTGCGGGTGGTTTGACGCGGTGATCGTGCGCCAGACAGTGCGCACTTCGGGCATTCACGGCATCGCGCTGACCAAGCTCGACGTGCTCGATGGGCTGGACGAAATTCAGGTCTGCGTGGGGTATGAGCTCGACGGGCAGAAAATAGATTATCTGCCCGCCTCAATGGGGGCACAAAGTCGAGTCAAGCCAATTTATGAAACGCTTGATGGCTGGAAAGAAACGACCGCAGGCGCCCGCAGTTGGGCCGAATTGCCCGCTCAGGCGATCAAATATGTGCGGCGCATCGAAGAACTGATCGGCGCGAGTGTGGCCATGCTCTCCACAAGCCCTGAACGCGAAGACACGATTTTGGTCCAGGACCCGTTTCAAGATTGAATTTTCTTGTTTAAAAACAACTTTGACTAATGCCGGCAACAAGTGATGTTGAGTAGATATGGCCGACTATCGTGAACTCTTGCGCAAGGCGATCGATGCCCTGCCCGACAATACCGGGGCAAATCGCCGGGCGGTTTACGAAAAGGCGCGCAGTGCACTTGTAGCGCAATTGCGCGCCATCGATCCGCCCTTGCCTGCTCGCGAGATCACAACCCACCGGCTCAACCTCGAAGATTGCATTCGTGAGGTCGAGCACGAAGCGACCGAGCGTCTTCTGGGACGGTTCCGTGCTGTCGAGGAAACCGAGCCCGAAGATCAGTCCGAGGATTTCTCCGAAGTCGAGGATGTGACCGGTGAGCCGGTCGCGGCGTTCGATGACCGCGACGACGCTGTGGCCGTGGACGAAGCTGAGCCAGAGCCAGAGCCTGAAATCGAGCCCGCCGATATCGAAAGCGACGGCTTTGTTTCACCTCCGGCCGACGATTTTGTCGCCGAGCCCGAGATGACTGAAGTCGAAACCGTCGAACCCGGGGTGGACGAGCCCGAAGTGGCTGCGGCGGAGCCCGAGTGGCCCGAAGGCGATGCGGAGGAGGGGCCCGCGGACGAGGATCAGTTTTCGGCCGAGCCTGCTCCGATGTTTTCGCCGGACGAGGACGGTTCTTCATCCGTCGAGAACGAGACCGTCGAAACGGTTGACCAGCCCGAGCCCGAGCCCGAAACTGAATCGTTCCGGCCTGGTTCGATCGAGGACATCATCGCTTCTGCGGAACGGGCCGCGGGTGAACCCGAAGATACCGAGCCGTCGACGACCGAGCCCGAAGACGATGAGCGGATCGTCCCGTTTGTGCCGGTGGCCGAACCGGAGGACCATGCCGCTTCGGAAGCCGAGGAAAAGCATTTCATAGTTTCGGAGGCTGACGCCCAGCCCCGGAGCGGTGCACCGCTGGTCGATCTGCACGGACGTCCGCTGAGTGGGACGCAGGAGGCGGTCGCCGAGCCGGAGCCGGCGATGTCGAGCGTTCGTGAGGTTGAACTCGAGCCCGGTATTCTGGCACGTCCGGAAGTTTCCGATGCGCAGGTCGCCATCGACCGGGCGATTGCAGCGCTCGACCGCGAAGCGCGCGGCGAAGCAACCGGTGCCGATGAGGCGGAGGGCGGCGCCGCGGCCGAAGCTCACAACGAAACCGGCGACGAGGACAATCCCGAGCGGCGGGGCGGCTTTGGCGCCTTTACGATCTTCCTTCTGATTTCCGTCCTGCTTCTTGGTGGTGGCGGCCTGGCGGGGTATTGGGCCTGGCGGGAAGGGTTTGTCGACCTCAATGCCATCTTTGCCCAGAACGATGCGCCCGAGACGACCGAAGTCGCCGATGCGGACGTGCCGCAAGAGCCGGCTCCGGGCGAAACGCCGGCCGCTGTCAATACCACGCCGGATGTGCCGAGCACGGATGGCGAAGTGGACGGTTCACCCATGCCGGGCGAGGAGCTTCCCTTCACCGAGACCGAAACGCCCTCGACAGCACCGACGGAACCCGAGGTCACTTTCGAGGACCGACTGCCGGCGGAAGCTGAAACGCCCCCGAGTGCGGACGGTGATGGTGAGGACGAGCCCGGTGCCGCAATAGCGGCCACCGAAGGGCCACAGTCATTGCTGCTCGAGGAGCAGGCCGGCGGCGCAGCGGGCGCCGTGCCTTATACGGGCGGCGTTGAATGGTCGCGCGGGACCGACGAGTTGGGACACCCAACCATCGTCGCCGAGGCCTCGATTCCGGCACGCAATCTGGATGTTGAAGTGTTGTTGCGCCGCAATGCGGACGACAACCTGCCAGCCAGCCACCTCATGGAAGTCAATTTCACGGTTTCCGACAGCTTTGTGGGCGGATCGATTGCCAATCTGCCGGGCGTTCTGCTCAAGAACGAGGAATTGGTGCAGGGCCAGCCGCTGACAGGGGCATCGGCGCGCATCGTGGGCAACTCGTTTCTGTTCGCGCTCTCGAGCGCCAGCGACCTCGACGTCGAAAACAACCTCAACCTGCTCGAGAACCGCGAATGGATCGATCTGGCCATGGTCTATGGTACCGGCCGCCGCGCTATTCTGACCCTCGAAAAGGGCGAAGATGGTGATGCGATCTTTGACGATGTTCTAGAGGCGTGGTCCGCGCTCGATGCCGCGTCGGGGACCGACGCCGAACCGGCGGTCGAGGAGGACACTCCAGCCGAGGCGGCGGGCGGGTAGAACCGCTTCAGATCAATTTCGTGCGGCCGTTTTCGATCCGGTATGTGCTGTCGGCCATGGTTTCTATGTCTTGGGACTGATGGGAAACCACGATGGCGTGCCAATGGTTGGCGCGCACCATATGCCGGACAAGGTCGCGGATGGGGGCGGCCGTTTGGTTGTCCAGGCCGGTAAAGGGTTCATCGAGCAGCAGGACGGGCCGGTTGCGCAAAAGGGTGCGGGCCAGCGCGACGCGTTGCTTCTGGCCGCCCGAAAGTTGCGCGGCACGACGACCGATCATGGCCGAAAGGCCCATCTGGGCGAGGGCTTCGGTCACCCTTTCGTCTGTCGCCCTGGCGGCGCTGCCCAGGCCCAGCGCAACGTTGGCGCCGGTGGAGAGGTGGTCGAACAGATTGTCCGATTGAAACAGGATCGAAACAGGCCGGTCTTCGGGCGGCTGGCCCAATATCGAGCGGCCGGATAGCGCAATATCGCCCGAGATCGGTTCGAGAAAGCCGGCGATCAGGTCGAACAGGGTCGATTTGCCGGCGCCCGAAGGGCCGACCAGACCGGCGATCTCGCCGGGTCCGATACGCATGTCGAAGGCAAAGCCGGTGTCGCCGCCGTCATAGCTGAAGGTCAGCCGGTCAATTTCGAGCATTTGTCAGCTTCTCGAACAGTTTGGGGATGAGGATGAAGGCGGCAACGCTGACAATCAGCAGTACCGCTGCGATGGCCTCGGCGTCATTGGTGCGATAGGCGCCCAGGGCACGATACATCAGCCAGGGAAGGGTGGAAAATTCGGACGTTCCGAACAGCGATATGACGCCCAGATCGCCCAGCGAAAAGACAAACGCGATGGCCAGGGCGTAGCCGACGGGCTGGCCGAGCAGGGGCCATTCGATGCGACTCCATTGCCTGAAAGACGAGATGCCGAGCGCGCGGATGACGCGATGGTGACGCCGGGTGAGCGCTTCGAGCGGCGGGGCGATGGTGGCAAAAACGAAGGGCAGAGCCAAAAGCGCGTTGGCCAGGATCAAGACAATCGGGGCGACGGCGGCGGGGGCAAGGCCGGTGAGCCGGGCGAGCAGGAAAAAGCCCAGCGAGAGCACAACAGCGGGGACGGCGAGGTAGGCAAAGACCGGAAAGCCGAGCACGGCGCGCCAGAGCGAACCTCTGGCCTGCAAGGCGCGGGCCATGCCAAGGGCAAGACCCAGGGCAATGGCGAGCAGCGCGCTGAGCGTGCCGATCACCAGACTGGTCAGAGCGGCCCGCCAGAAAGTGGACTGGACCAGAACATTTGCGATGGCGCCGAAGCCTTCGGCGAGAACCGCGATCAGGGGGGCAAGAAAGCCGGCAAGAAGGATGGCGAGCACGACCCGCTGCGCAGCGGCGAGCCAGCGGCGTTCGGGCCAGTGGATATGGGCTTGGGCGCCGAACAGGCTGGCGGCAGGCGAGAGGGTCGAGGCGGGGATGATGATGGCTGCGCAGACGACCAGTTGCACGATGGCGAGGCTGACGGCGGCGCCGAGATCGAAATCGAGACGCACGGCCTGATAGATCGCCACTTCGAGGGTCTGGTTGGCCGGCCCGCCCCCCAGGGTGAGGACGATGGGAAAGCTTGTGAAGCACAAAAGAAAGATGGTGGCGGCCACACCGGGGATCGAGGCGGCGAGGGCGGGCAAATCGATTATAGTGAAGCGCTGGAGCGGGCCCAACCCCAGGCTGCGGCCGAGCTTGAGCTTTTCGGAGGGGATGGCGGCCAGCCTGTCGATGAAGATGCGGGCGGAAAAGGCGCCATTGAGAACGACGTGGGCCGCAATGATGCCGCCGAGCCCGAAGATCGAAGAGCCGGTTTCCAGCCCCAGCGGGGCGAGCAGGACATTGACCCAGCCATTGCGGCCCCAGATGGCGAGCAGGCCCGAAACGATGACGAGGGAGGGCATGACCAGCGCCGTCGAGAGCAGGCCGATGACGATGCTCCTGCCGGCAAAGCGCAGTCGGTCGAGTGTCCAGGCCAGCGCCATGCCGGTCAGGATCGACAGAACCGTTGAAAGGGCGGCCTGAGTGGCCGAGGTTGCCAGCAGATAGCCGATGTCGGTGACGCTGGAGCCGGTGGTCGCAAAGCGCTGCCCGGCCACCCAAAGGGCGATCAGCAGGGCAGCGATGAGCAAGGCGACGGTGGCGGCAACCGATGCGCCGACGTAACGACGGCCGGGACGCCAGGTGGAGGGAATCCCGGCCAATTTTTTACCTCAGCGTCGAAAAGGCTTCCTCGATCCACGCCCGGGTGTTGGCGGTGACCTCCTCGGCGTCGAGCAGAAGCGCGGGTTGGGGATCGATCATTTCGGCAAAGCCGGGATTGAGCCCGCCTTGGGGTTCGAGCACTGGATACATCCAGTTGGTTTCGGGCAACGGAGCCTGCCCCTCGGGGGTAACGAGATAGGCGAGGAAGTCGCGGGCCAGCTCCTGATTGGGGCTGGAGGCCAGGATGCCGGCGACTTCGATCTGGGTGTAATGGCCCGCGTCGAACCTGGCGGCGCGATAGCGGTCTTCATCCTCGGCAATGAGGTGATAGGCGGGCGAGGTGGTGTAGGAGAGCACCATATCGGCTTCTCCCGAGAGGAACAGGTCGTAGGATTCCGACCAGCCGCTGGTGACCGTAAGAACGTGCGGCGCGAGGCCCTCCCAGATATCGACGGCCCCCTCGCCATAAAGCGCCTTGATCCAAAGGATCAGGCCAAGCCCGGGGGTGGACGAGCGGGGATCCTGAATGACGATCTTGAAATCGTCGGGCAACGCGATCAGTTCCTCAAAGCTTGTGGGCGGTGTCGAGAGGGACTGGCTGTCGTAGACAAAGGCGAAATAGCCGTAGTCGAAGGGGACAAAGACATCGTCGGTCCATTCGAGCGGGATGTCGAAATCGGGAAGGTCGAGCTGGTGCTCGGTGAACAGGCCGGTCGCCTTGCCTTCTCCGATGGTGGCGGTATCGAGCCCTAAAATGATGTCGGCATCAGTCGCATCGCCCTCAAGCTGGGCGCGGCGCAGGGCCGAGATTGAATCATTGGCCGAAACGAAATCGAGTGTGCACTCACACTGGGCCTCAAAGCCTTGCTTGAGCGCAGGGCCGGGGCCCCAATCGGCGGCAAAGGCGTCGTAGGTGTAAACGGTGAGCGTTGGATTGTCCTGGGCGATTGCCGGGAGCGCGAGCGCTCCGAGCACAACCGCGCACAGGCTCGTCCTTACGGAAGCGATCATGAGTTTCCTCATTGTTGGGGCGTGCAAAACCAATGGTTTTGCTGGCGCCGAGCCAAGTTTGCGGCCATGGATTAGGGGAAAGATTTCAAATGGAAGAGCCAATTGTGGCTCTTGCCATCTCGAACTTCCTCCGCCAGCATGACCTGGTTCAGGTTCTATGGGTTTTTCTCAGCCCATCCTTTCGGACGGACACCCCAGCGAGACGAGGCGACACTATAGGCGTGCAAGGTCCAGTGCAAGACGGCGCGGGGGAAAACGGGACGCCGATGGTGTTCGAAGGTCCTTTGCTGATCGTTGGCGGAGGTGAGGTCGACCCCGGTATGCTGGCCGCGCTGGCCAAACAGGCCGCGGGGCTGGTGGGCGCCGACAGGGGCGGGGACATATTGATGGCGGCGGGGCTGGTGCCCGATGCCGTGATCGGGGACATGGACTCGGTTTCCGACCGGACACGGTTTCCGGCTGAAACCAGGATCCTGGCATTGTCCGAACAGGACACCACCGATTTCGAGAAATGTCTCTATTCGACGCGCGCGCCGGTGACGCTGGCGCTGGGAATGACCGGCGGGCGGTTCGATCACACGCTGGCGGCGCTGCATGCGGTTGCGCGTCATGCGGCCGAGCGGCGGATCATCTTGATAGACGGATACGACCTGGCGCTGGGCGTTTCCGGTTCGATCCGGTTTGAGATCGATGTCGGCGCGCGCGTTTCGGTCTATCCGCTCGGACGGACCCGCTTTGCCCGTTCGTTGGGGTTGCGCTATGGGCTCGATGGTCTGGAACTGGTTCAGGGGAAAACGATCGGCACTTCAAACCGTGCGGAGGCGCGGGAGGTCTGCATCGAGGTGGACAGCGCCGGGGACGACCCGTGGCTGCTCATATTGGAGCGCGATAATTTAAAGTCGTTTATTTGAGAAAAGTCACGTTGCGCTCAGGTCTCCGCAAGTAGTTTCGCAAGTTAACGTTCAGTTAACCTTGTGGGATCGATCCATCATGACTAAGAAGTTTGCGTATGTCGCCAGCACGGCACTTGCCGCCGGCGCGCTGTTGAGTAGCATTTTTCCGGTTCAGGCGCAGCAGGTTTTGACGGTTGCCGGAGCTGCGAGTCTCTGTCCCGTCTCATTGGAAACCGAGATCGGGCAGTGCGATCTTGTTGTTCAGTCGTTTCTCGATTCACGCGCTCCCGGCGCCGCTCGGGATGCCGACATTGTCCAACTTGCACTTTCGATTGCGCAAGCCGGCAACGGTGCGGTTGTGCCACAGCCGATCTGCATCGAGGCGGCTGATGCGGTCGTAACACTTGCAATTGCGATGGATGTCGATGCTGGAGCTCAACTGCAGCTTCTCGAGATCGCTGCTGCCATGTGTATCGATCAGATCCCTGTTGCAGCGATTGGCTCATCGAACGCCGATGAAGACGATGATGAACGCAATTATGATCGTAACCGCAACCGCGATGACGATAACACGGGCAATGGCGGTGGCGCCGGCAATGGTGGCAGCGGGAATGGTGGTAACGGCGGCACTGGCAACGGCGGTAACGGCGGCACTGGTAACGGTGGTAATGGCGGTACTGGCAACGGTGGCGAGGGGAATGGCGGTAACGGCGGCAACGGCGGCGCTGGCAATGGCGGCGGTAATGGCGGCGGCCACCACCACGGCGGGGGCGGCCATCACGGCGGTGGCGGTCATCACGGTGGAGGCAATGACCACGGCGGTGGCTGGGGTGGTGGCCGCGATGATGACGACGACGACCACGGCGGCGGCTGGGG
>TARA_R110002051_G_scaffold241753_1_pt1 | contig 13360 bp, 17 predicted proteins | sample TARA_R110002051 | Tara Oceans TARA_R110002051 (sample SAMEA4397023) | marine metagenome | biome: Polar Biome; feature: [MES] marine water layer (ENVO:01000295) within the mesopelagic zone...; material: water (ENVO:00002006), including particulate matter (ENVO:01000060) such...
ATTAAAGCTTAATAAAAGTGTACACATTTATCCTAATGCAATTGACCACGAAGAAAAACAATATATCCCTAACCCAATAAAAAGTGATAAAGTACGGATTGGGTGGTTAGGTGGGTCTTCCCATATAAAAGATTTGGAAATCTTAAGTGGTGTTGTTGGCAGACTATATAGTGTTAGGAAAGACCAGTTTCAAGTTGTTTTATGTGGATATGACTTAAGGGGGACGATGACAGTTTTTGATGAAAAAACAAAAAAGGAAAGTCAGAGACCTATTACACCACAAGAATCTGTATGGTACAAATATGAACAAATAATGACTGATAATTATAGAATTATAAATGATGCCGGTTACCATGAAGAACTTCTTTCATTTAAGAAAAAACAAATTAGTGGTGATATAGACTCTAACTATAGGAGAGTATGGACAAAACCTATAACCACTTACGCCTCCAATTATAATAATTTTGATGTTAGTGTCGCTCCTTTAAAAGAGCATGTCTTTAATAGGGTTAAGTCTCAGTTGAAGGTCATTGAAGCGGGTTTCCACAAAAAAGCTTTGGTGTTACAGGATTATGGTCCTTATTCGATAGATTGTATTAATGCGATAGATAAGGGAGGGTCTATAAATAAAAATGGTAATGCGTTACTAGTACCGAAGGTAAAAAATCATAAGATGTGGTTCCAACACCTTAAACGGTTGGTGGATAGTCCTGCATTAGTAGAAGATTTAGGTGAGAGACTATACGAGACTGTCTTCCCACAATACACATTAAAAACAGTAACAGCAAAAAGAAAAGAATTCTATGAAGAATTAATAAGAAAATCTTAAATAATAATAAAATGAATAAAGTAGAAATCACAATTATCGATAATGGACCTATTTTGGTCAAGGGAGAAACCACGGTAGTTAAAGGTGGAAAAAATTTAGAGGTATCAGAGCAGTACGCATTATGTAGATGTGGTCAGACTCATAAACAACCTATGTGTGATGGAACACACAAGGATTGTAATTTTAAAGGATAAAAAAAATGTATTATCAAGCAATCGTCGCATTTGAAACGGGAAATGTAGACAATGAAGGAACCCCAAAAGTTAAAAAATTTAAATATATTGTAGAATCAGAGTCGGTTTTTGAGGCAAATAAAAGACTTGCTCATTATCTTTCTGAGGATACTAGAGACTCAGAAGTTATATCTGTGATTAAAGCACCTTATGAAGATATTTTACACCCAGAGTTAACACCAAATTACTATAAGTAATATGAAAAATAGAAAGGGAAATACCTGGGAAACAATAAAAAATTTAGTTACGGATAGGAAAGGAATGTCGAATGAGGAACAGATGTTATCCCATTTAGGGATAGACCATAAGATGTTAAAAGAATTAGAAGAAGAGACTGTTAAATCAGCAACGGAACAAGTAAAACCTAAAGTTAGGTACCAAAATACCTCCACCAACCCAAATCTAGAATATAAACATCTAGATGATAGTGGGATGGATTTAAGAGCTAACCTAGATAAACCAATTATTATAAAATCTTTAGAAAGAGCTTTAATTCCGACTGGTATTCATTTTGAATTGCCTGAAAGTTTTGAGGTTCAAGTTAGACCTAGAAGTGGATTGGCTATTAAAAAGGGCATCACTGTATTAAATACTCCTGGTACTGTTGACAGGGGATATAGTGGAGAAATAAAAATAATTTTAATGAATTTAAGTAAGGAGACCTTTACTGTTAAACATGGTGATAGGGTTGCACAAGCTGTTGTCTCTCCTGTTATTTCTGGAAGATGGTGTAATTTAATTAAAGTTAATAATTTAAATACCACCCAGAGAGGTGATAGTGGGTTTGGTTCAACAGGAATAGAATAATATGAGTTTATCAGTAATTTTTAGTACTAAGAAAATAAATGAAGATTTTGTTAAATTAATAAAATCCACATCTGGTGTACACAATATAGAGGTATTACCTTATGAAAATCCAGGCATATACTCATTAAATGAAGTATATAATATGGGACTAGAAAAAGCATCCAATAATATTATAGTATTTTGTCATGATGATATTAAGTTTGAGACTAGGAACTGGGGTAGAAAAATTTTAAAACATTTTAATAAGAATGAGTCTTTCGGTATCGTTGGTGTTGCGGGTACTAGATATCTATCTACAACTGGTAGGTGGTGGGATGATTTTTCTAAAATGCATGGAGCTGTTTTTCATGAACATGAAGGAAAAAAATGGTTAACTAGATATTCTAAAGATACTGGTACTAGATTAACTGAAGTTGCCTTAGTAGATGGTTTATTTTTTGGGGTAAATAAGAACAGTCTTAAACATACTTTCGACGAATCGGTAAGTGGTTTTCATTTTTATGATGTAACTTTTTGTTTTTCTAATTATTTGGCTGGTATTAGGATTGGTGTTTGTACCGATATTAGAATATCACATTTATCTATAGGTGTTACTAATGATGAATGGGAAAAAAATAGAGTTATATTTGCAGAAAAGTATAAAGATTCCCTACCGGTAAAAATTAAAAGAGTTTTTAGTGATAATGATAAGTTGGATATCTTACTTACTTGTCAATCTCTCACCGAACCCTTAATGGAATTATTACTTAATTTAAAAAAAGAACATCATAATGTAACTTTATGTGGGGAGTATACTACGTCACAATACAACACCCTTAAAAGAAAAAATATTAACGTTAATAAATTAAATTCTCCTCCTGGTTATGCTATCGGGGATGGGGTGTGGGCAATCAACACACCTGAAGGTCCACAACCTACCGAAAAAAATAAGTTATATAAAGTTAAAGAAATTAAATTCGATATAGTTCATTCCACCCATAATCAAATGTCTACTTACATAATGCCTTTCTATCCAAATACACCCGAATTTAAGAGTGATGATGAAGATGGTCTTGATGGTGAGATTATAAAAAAATATAAATCATTGTTGGAATGGTAAAAATCGTATCTGGTTGGAGTAATCGTGGTGGGTCCACTTTTGCATTTATAGATTTAACAAATAAGTTAAATAAGTCTGGTTATGACACAACATTTTATGGTCCTCATGAATGGCATTTAGACAAATGTAAATCTGCTCTTATTACAGAATTAAAAATAAATAAAGATGATACATTAATTTTTCATTTTTTGCCTTTGAATGGGAGGCCCCCAGCTAAAAAAGTACTACTTTCTTGCCATGAAAAAAATGTTTTTGAGGTTGGTAAGATGTCCCCCTACTGGGATGAAGTGGTTTTTTTAAATGAAAAACAAAGAAACTATCACCATGGTTATACGGGAAAATATACTCTTATTCCTAACCTAAAAGAAGAATTAGAGAACAACCCTAAGTCTAGTACAACTAAAGGTGTCGCGGGGATTATAGGTTCTATAGATGAAAATAAACAAACTCATGTATCAATACACAAAGCTTTGAGGGATGGTTTTGAGAAGGTTATGTTATTTGGAAATGTTAGTGACCCAAACTACTATAATAATTTTGTAAAACCGTTAATTAATGACAATGTTATAGAACGTGGTTTTATAGGTAATAAACAACAAATTTATGACGAGGTTGAAGCTGTCTACTTATCATCTAATAGTGAAGTAGCTTCTTTAGTAAAAGATGAATGTGAAACCACAGGTACTAAATTTTATGGGAGTAAAGCTACCGAACATGACACTATAAACTTATCTAATGATGAAATTATTAAAGAATGGATTAAAGTGTTAGAATTATGATTATAGGTGGAGGATTAATTGGTGCAGCATTTAAAAAAAAATATATAAGTAAAAAAAATACTCTCATTTTTGCATCAGGTGTTTCCAATTCTTCCGAAACTAATCCTTTAAATTTTTTAAGAGAAAAAAAACTACTTAGTGACACATTAATTAAGTACCCAAATAAACAAATTATATATTTTAGCACTATTCTAATCGATTTCAAACACACCCCATACTATGAACATAAAAAAGAGATGGAGGAGTTACTTAGAAAATCCTCAAAGAATTATTTAATATTTAGAATCCCCCAATTAATAGGGGATAAAGGAAATAACAATAATCTTATTAATTATTTAGTGGATAGTATAAAAAATAAGAAAGAATTTAGTGTCTATGGTGACGTAAAAAGAGCTATTATAGATGTTGATGATATTATTGATTTGGTTACGTATTGTGAGGATAAAATTAACTGTATGGTCCTTAATATTTCAGGTGTAGAGAAGCTTTCCGTTATTGACTTATCTAAAAAAATTGGCTATATTTTAAAGGTAGCCCCCAATATAAAGATTCAAGAAAAAACTGAAGATGATGGGTGGACTTTATTAAATAGTGATATCTTTAAGGAGTTTCTACATACTTTAAAAATTATACCTGTTGGGTATACGGAAAGAGTTATAAAAAAATATATAAAAATTTAAATTATGGTCATATTAACTGGGTTTTACAATGCTGAAAATTACATAGAACGTTGTTTAACAACAATAATGAATCAAAGGTATAAAGACTTTACCTGTTATATAACACATGACCATTCTACAGATAATTCCTCTACTCTGGTTAAAGAATTTATTAAAAAAGATAGTAGGTTTATCCTTGTTGAGAAAAGTAATAAGAAATTATACCAAACTGGTAACTTCGATACTGTTATTCGTCATAATCCGGATATAAAGGATAATGAAATTTTAATAGAGGTGGATGGTGATGACTATCTACCAGATAGTGATGTATTCACTAGAATTAAAGAGGTATATGAAGATAAGGATGTTTGGATTGCTAATGGTAGTTTTAGTTACTCTAATGGTAGTCCCGGATTCGCTCAAAAACAATCTGGGTTTGGTAATCTTAGGTCTTCTAGATTTACTGCCTCCCATATTAGAACTTGGAGGGCTTTTTTATGGAGAAATATTAAGGAGGAGGACCTTCGTGATGAAAATGGTGATTATTGGCAGTGGAGTGGGGACCTATGTTTTATGTATCCAATGCTAGAAATGGCAGGGGAGGAACATTATAGGTTTATGAATGAAATAAATTATGTTTATAATGAAGAAAACCCTATAAATGAACATAAAATAGATATGAGTATGGTTAATGACCATGCATTTAAAATAAGAAACAAACAACCATATGAAAAATTAAAAATATGAAAAAAGTAGTAGTCACAGGAGGAGCTGGTTTTATAGGTTCAAATTTAGTGGATAGGTTAATAGATGCTAACTTAGAAGTTATTATATTAGATAATTTATCTACAGGTAAAAAAGAAAATATAAATCCAAAAGCAGAATTTATTCAATGTGATGTTTCAAAAGACAGGCCTTTGTTTGAAGGTGTTGACACTGTGTTTCATTTGGCAGCTACGCCTCAAGTACAATATTCTATAGAAAACCCTACCGATAACAATAACCTACATTCTCTTATTAATATGTTAAATATTAGTAAGAAATTAGGGGTTAAAAGATTTATATTTAGTAGTAGTTCAGCAGTATATGGTAACCCAAAATACACTCCTATAGATGAGAACCACCCACTCAACCCTTTAAGTCCTTATGCTTTACATAAATTGATTGGGGAGCAATACTGTAAGTTATATTCGGACATCTATAATTTAGATACTGTGTGTTTAAGGTATTTTAATGCTTATGGTGACCGAATGTCTAATACAGGTGCATATAAAAGTGTTATTTCTGTTTTTAAAGAACAACAGTCCCAAAACCAACCACTTAATATAGTTAATGATGGTGAACAAAAAAGAGATTTTGTTCATGTAGAAGATATAATACAAGCAAATATATTATGTGCTACACACCCAAATAATTTTAAAGGGGAAATTTATAATGTGGGTACTGGTAATGCGTACACAGTAAATCAAATAGCTGATATATTCGGCGGAGAAAAACAATATGGAGAAACCAGGATTGAGCCTAAATGTTCAATAGCAGAAAACGCTAAAATAAGATTAGAGTTAGACTGGAAAATAAGTAACGACTTACAAAACTTTATAAAAAATTAAACCTATGAAAGAAATAAATACTATATTACCATCACTTTTAGGTTACCTAAAAGAAAACAAACCCAAATACCTTTATAATCAAGCATTTGTTCCAGGTAAAAGTCAGGTATTATATTCTGGGCCTTACTGGGATGAAGAAGAAATTATGGCAGCTATAAAAACTTTTATAGAAGGTAAGTGGGTTGTTGCTGGAGAAAATGTTCATAAATTTGAACGTAAGTTTGGTAAACTGTTTGGTGCCAAGTTTGTCCAAATGGTAAACTCAGGTAGTTCTGCTAATTTAGTTCTAATGTCAGCTCTTAAAAAGTATTTTGGTTGGGAGGATGGGGATGAAATTATCGTTTCTCCTGTTGGATTCCCGACGACTATCTCTGTTATAGTTCAAAATAACCTAACTCCCGTATTCATCGATATAGAATACAATACCTTAAATTTTGACATTACTAAAATAGAAGAAAAAATAACCCCTAAAACTAAGGCTATCTTTGTATCTCCGGTATTAGGTAATGTCCCTGATATGGATTTTTTAAGTGAATTATGTAAGAAACATAACATAAAATTAATAGGTGATAGTTGTGATAGTATTGGTTCTAAATGGGATGGTAAACATTTAAGTGAATATTATGAAGCTTGGACTTCTTCTTTCTATCCTGCTCACCATATCTCTACAGGAGAAGGTGGTGCTGTTTGCACTAATATAGCTCCACTAAAAAAATTATTTACTAGTTTTGCTTGGTGGGGTAGAGATTGTTATTGTGTGGGGTCTGCTAACTTATTATCTTGTGGTACTTGTGGTAAAAGATTTGATACGTGGTTAGAATCGTATGATGGCATAATAGACCATAAATACGTATTTACAAATATGGGTTATAACTTAAAACCTATGGACTTACAGGGTTCTATTGGTTTAGTACAATTAAAGAAATTTGATGAGATAGATAAAAATAGAAAACACAGTAAACTCACAATAGAATCTATTTTCCTAAAATACGTGGAGGGTATAAAAGGAGTATCGATGTTACCTAAAGCTGACACTTGTTGGTTTGGTACCCCCTTTATTTGTGATAACAAAGAATTAAAAAATAAACTGGTGTCTTTTTTAGAAAGTAATAAGGTTCAAACTAGAAACTATTTTGCTGGAAACATACTAATGCATCCCGGTTATAAACATTTAGATGATTTAAATAATTATCCTAATGCTAATAAAGTTTTAGATAAGGTCTTTTTCGTGGGGGCAGCACCTCATTACACGGAAGAAGTATTTGATTATATAGAAAGTATATTTGTTAATAAATGGGAAAATTAAAAGTTTTAGTATTAGGTAATGGATTATTAGGTTCTGAAATAGTTAAGCAAACTAAATGGGATTATATTTCAAGAAAACGTGATGGATTTGATATCACAAATTTAGAAACTTATAGTCTTCTTACTTCTATAGAGTTTGGGGCTATTCAACATTGCAAATATGATGTAATTCTAAATTGTATTGCTAATACGGACACTTACAACAAAAATAGAGATGTTCACTGGGATGTTAATTATAAAGGAGTTTCTCACCTTATTAATTTTTGTAATAAGTGGGATGTTAAATTAGTTCATATCTCTACCGATTACCTATACTCAAACTCAGATTATAAAGCAACAGAAAATACAGTTCCAGTACATTGTAACAATTGGTACGGATATACTAAATTGTTAAGTGATGGTTTGGTTCAACTAATGGCCAACAACTATCTATTATGCCGATGTACCCATAAAGAATATCCCTTCCTGTATGATAATGCTTGGGTTGACCAAATTGGTAACTTTGATTATGTAGATAAAATAGCAGAATTAATTATAAAAATGATTAATAAAGATTTATGTGGGTTGTATAATGTTGGTACGGATGTAAAAACTATGTACGAATTATCTTTACGGAGTAAGTCGGTAGGTAAGTCATTTGCCCCTATTCATGTACCTAAAAATCAATCTATGGATATAACTAAAATGACTAAATCAATAAATGACGATAAAGATGAATAATTTTTTTTCTATAGCTATACCTACTTATGAAATGAATGGCTACGGAGTAGACTTTTTAACCCATTCATTTATTATTTTATTTAATCAAACCTTTAAGGATTTCGAAGTAGTTGTGTCGGACCATAGTTTAAATAATGAAGTTAAAACTTTATGTGATTCCTGGTCCGATAAATTAAATATAAAATATTTAAAAAACTTAGACGGTATAGGTGGTTCGTCACCAAATATCAATAACGCAATTAAATGGTGTGAAGGAAAGTGGATAAAATTCTTATTTCAAGACGACTTTTTATTTAATTCTGATTCGTTAGAAAAATTAAGAGTTCATATCACACACAATGCTGATAAAGTTTGGTTTGTAACTGCATGTGAACATAGCCCAGATGGTTATACGATGACAAATCCCCATTACCCTCACTGGACTGAAGATATACACTTAGGTAATAATAGAATTAGTTCTCCAAGTGTTGTGACAATTAAAAATAAGGACTTGGTTTATTTTGATGAATCTTTAATTTGGTTAATGGACGTTGAGTACTACAAGAGGATGTACGATAAGTATGGTGAACCTTCTTACCTTCAGACTATTAATGTGGTTAATAGAGTTTGGGGGGATAGTGTGTCTAATTCTCTACCTCAAGAAATAAAAGATAAGGAAGTGTCCTTAATGCGTAATAAATATAATAATTAAAAAATATGCTTAACTTAGAAAACGTAACTTTAGTTATATTAACCTCTATTAAACTAGATAAGTCTATACAGGCTTTAGAATATAGTTGTAGAGGTGTTAATTTCGGAAAGGTCAAATTAGTTTCTCATGAAAAACCTGAGAATTTACCAGATTTTATCATACATGAATTTTGTCCTAAAATGTCTAACGTTGATGAGTGGAATTATGCTGCTATATACGAATTACCACAACATATAGACACCGAATTTTGTATTTTAATACATGATGATGGTTTTATTGTAAATCCTGATTCCTGGAGAGAAGAATTTTTTAAATACGACTATATTGGTGCACCGTGGCCTGCACCTACTGACAACTTTTCATACAGAGATATAAATAATGAAGTAATTAGGGTTGGTAATAGTGTCTCACTTAGAAGTAAAAAATTACTAGATTTACCGATAAAATTAAATTTAGAATGGAAATCATTTCATGGGTATTATAATGAGGATGGTTATATATGTGTAAATTATAGACATAAATACGTGGAGAACGGGTGTAATTTTGCTGATATAGATGTTGCAAAGTACTTTTCTCATGAATCTATGATACCTGAAATAGAAGGAATAAAACCTTTTGCCTTTCATAGGCATTATGGTTCAAATAATATATACCCAAATTATGGAAAATAAAAAACAAGAAACAACTTTCGGTGACTTATTATTAAAATATGTCACAGATAAAAATCATGGCACAATAAAAAACACCTATAACAATTTAGATGATAGGGTAATTATTGATAATGCGGAGACTCCTATAGGTCATACCTATGGAGACTCTTATCAAGAAGTATTTGAAAATTTCGATAAAAAGAGTAATATTAATTTTTTGGAAATAGGGATTCAAAGGGGTGGTAGTTTAATGGCGTGTAGAGATTATTTCCCAAACGCTAACATTTACGGTGTAGATATTGTTGATTCTATATTACCCGAATATAGAAAAGACGACATAACATATATATTCCAAGACATAAAAGATGTGTCCGTAAAAGAACAATTAAGTGGTATTAAGTTTGACATCATTATTGATGATGGTAGTCATATGTTACCAGATGTTTTATTCGTTATAAATAATTTTTTAGACACTCTCAGTAATAATGGGGTTCTAATTATAGAGGATTGTCAAGCCCCTGAAAATTGGTTGTCTAGTATTAAGGGTATTTTACCTGAAGGTTATACTGTCACATTTAAAGACTTAAGGTCGGGTTATAGTTACGACAATTATCTCATAATAATAACAAAAGATATTTAAAATGGAAAAAGAAATTGTAATTGCGGTATATGATAAAGATTTGTCTTGGTTATCTACATTATATGGAGATATAAAAAAAACTATTTATAGAAAAGGGGAGTACCCACTAAAGGATGGTGAAATAGGTTTAACTAATGTTGGTAGAGATGTTCATACTTTTTTTAACCATTTATATTTAAACTATGATAATTTATCCGATATAACTTTTTTTTCTCAAGATTACCCTTTTGACCATTGGGAGGATTTGGTTGATGTGATAAATAACAATAGTTGGTCGGAAAGGTCCTCTTTGGTTATCGGTGGTTATTATGGTTTTCATTTTAATACCAACCAACCCAATACCACTATAAATCTTAATAAAAGTGATGGTTCCCCCACTCAAATTACTGCTGGTATGATGTGGGGAATGTCACCAACGACTCATCATGGTACAGGTAATATTATTTCTTGTAATTCTGATGGTACACCTCAAGCTGCAGTAGGTGTTTATAACATAAATCTTAATGAGTATTGGGATAAATTCTTTATTTCTGACCCACCTATTTATGGTTCCACTAATCTTAATAGGTATGAATTTATTCCTGGTGGACATTTTGGTATTACGAAAGAACATGTCCAACTTAGAAGTCGTTCTTTCTATAAACAAGTTGTTGATTTATTAGTAAGTGATATTGATGCTCCTTGGATTATTGAACGTTTAGAATGTTATATGTTCAACCCTAAATACAAAACAGTATGTTAACCACTAACTTAACAGGAAATTTAGGTAACCATATGTGGCAATATGCTGTATGTAGGACTATCTCTGAAAAATTAGGGTATGAATGGGGAATAAATCCTATTCCTAGTCATGATTATTTTAATGGTAGTAACCAAATGGCATTTATGGATGTAGATTTTGGTAAGGAAGTTAATGGTATAACTACTGAGTATCATGAACCATGGAAAACTTTAACCCATGTAGATGTGGTAAATATTACAATGTTAAACCCTAGTTTATATAAAATATCCGATAATACTATTATGTTAGGAGATAATGGTTCTAAAGGTGGGATATACCAATCAGAAGATTATATTATCGACAGAAAAGAAGATATTAGAAAATGGTTTAGTGTTGCTTCTAATTACAAAACTCAGTATGAGAATAAATTAAAGGAATTAGACGTGACTTTAGATGACAACACATGTATTATTAATTTTAGAGGTGGGGAATATAGAGGTATCCCTAATGTTCTACTTAGAAGGGAGTATTGGCGGGATTCTATTAACCATATGCTTGAGTTAAATCCTAGTATGAACTTTTTAGTTATTACTGATGACCCTGGAACTGCTTCACAATTCATGCCGTTTGATATTAGGTGTGTGCATGTGGATGCTGGGTTTGATTATTATTGTGTTAATCAAGCAAAATGGTTAATTATATCCAACTCTACTTTTGGTTGGTGGGGTGCTTGGTTAAATGAGAAGTGTAAAAAAATTATAGCCCCTAAGTACTGGGCTAGACATAATGTAAGTGATGGTTATTGGGCAACAGGTGACGCTTACACCTCATGTTTTGATTATATGGATAGGGAAGGTGGTCTATCTAATTTTGAGACTTGTAAATCCGAAGCATTAAATTATTATAAATTAAAAAATATTATTTAGTATGGGAAAAATATATGACTGTTTTAATTTCTTTAATGAGTTAGACATTTTAGAAATGCGACTTAATATTCTATATGATTATGTAGATTATTTTGTTATTGTAGAATCTACAGTAACACACTCTGGACAACCTAAACCTTTTTATTTAGAGGAAAATAAAGAAAGATTTGCTAAATTTGCAGATAAAATTATAAGTTATAAAGTAACTGACACCCCTGATGATTTTATGAACTTAACTAATACAGGATTTTTTAATGGTGAGTTAGATAAAGTATACGACTATATTCGTACACAAACCAATAGATTTAATAGAACTACTCAACCAGATTATGGTAGAGATTTCTTTCAAAAAGAATCGGTTAGAAGAGCGTTGGTGGACTGTAAAGATGAAGATATTATTATTATATCGGATGCGGATGAAATTCCTAACCCTGAAATCTTAAAAGAATTAACTACGTTATCTCTAGATAATACTATCTATTCTTTAGCACAACCGATGTATTCTTATTATCTTAATATGTTATGTGATGATAATTGGTTTGGTTCAAAATTAGGGTTATATAAAAATGTTAAAAAATTATCTTTTAATGAGATTAGAGGAGATTCTTCATTAACAACAAAACTTGCAAATGGTGGTTGGCATTTTAGTTTCATGGGGGGAGAAGAAATGGTTAAAACTAAAATTACTTCTTATTCTGCACGAGATTTAGTTAATGAAAATGTCTTAGCGAGCATTCAATCAAATATAGATAATGACCAAGATGTGTTTTTTAGAGGTAAATTAACTAGGGTGGAGATTGATAATACTTACCCACAATATATTTTAAATAATTTAAATAAGTATGATAAGATGATTAAAAGATAGTATGATTATTTCTAAAATGGTTGGTGGTTTGGGTAATCAAATGTTTCAGTATGCCTACGCCAAAAACTTATCTTTAGTAAATAATACCGATTTTTATTTGGACACATCATTTTATGATAATCAGATTGGGGTAACCCCTAGAACATTTACTTTGAATAAATTTCCTAATGTTAGTTTAAATTTAAGTCTTCCTACTTCTATGCCACCTTTAACAACTATTAAAGATAATTTCCTATACAACCCAAATGAGATTCCTAAAAATAATTCTTTTTTAGATGGTTATTGGCAAAGTGAAAAATATTTTAAAAAATCAAAAAATACTATAATTAAAGACTTTTCTCCTAATACAACAACTATTAAAACTCTAATTACTAAGTACCCCCAAATCACAAATAACACCATATCTTTACATATAAGGAGAACTGATTATTTAAATTCTAATGGTTATCACCCAGTACAAACTATTGATTATTATGAAAATGCTATAGATATTTTAGGTGAGTATGATAATATTTTTATATTTTCAGATGACGTTGAGTGGTGTAAAAATAATTTATCTTTTGACTCTATGGTGTTTGTTGAGGGTAATAGTGATGTGGAGGATTTGTGGTTAATGTCTTTATGTAAAAACCACATAATAGTGAACTCGTCTTTTAGTTGGTGGGGAGCTTACTTGAATACGTCTAAAAATAAAAAGGTTATTGCTCCTTCCAATTGGTTTGGGCTTGGGGTTAATATAGATACTAACGATATTGTGCCGGATGAGTGGTGTAGAATTTAATATTATGGATAAAAAAGTAGCTTTAATTACTGGTATAAATGGTCA
>TARA_R110002051_G_scaffold61704_3_pt1 | contig 13354 bp, 14 predicted proteins | sample TARA_R110002051 | Tara Oceans TARA_R110002051 (sample SAMEA4397023) | marine metagenome | biome: Polar Biome; feature: [MES] marine water layer (ENVO:01000295) within the mesopelagic zone...; material: water (ENVO:00002006), including particulate matter (ENVO:01000060) such as......
AACAAACAACGGTCGGCTGAGTTTCGCCATAGAGATAGATCACGGTGCCATCTGCGCCCCGCGTCACAACGGCCGGGGCGTTCTGCCACTGGCCCGACAGATGGGTGCCCCGTTGGGCGTTCTGGTCGGCCGCGAAACTAGCCGAAGGGGCGAGGCTTGCCGCCATCAAGGCAAACGCACCCACGCCCGCGCGCAAATATCTGGTGTTGAACATTACTCTCTCCGCGAGCGATGGAAATTAAAGCTGAGCGGTCCAATCGAAATCGGCCAGGTAAAGACCGATCGGATTGAGACGAATGATAGCCTCGTCTTGAGGCGGCGATAGTGTAACGGTGGCAACTCCGCGCCAGCGTCGGGTCTGCAATTCCCTGCCCTGCCTATCGCGCTCGATCTCGGTCCAGTCGATCTGATAGGACTGGTTGGACAGGGCCACTACATTGTTGATTTCGACGGAAACCGTCTTTTCTCGCGCCTGATCGAAGGGCGAGTTATTGCGGAACCAAGCGTTGACCTTCTCGGTGGAAGGATCTTGCCGCCGTAGCATCGCATAGGTCTGGTTGATGTACCCGGTTTGCACGACCGTATCGGGCGTGATCGAGCGGAAGTTCGTCACCCATTGGCCAAGCATCGCGCGCACCACGCGCTCATCGGCATATTCGATCTGCGCGGGGAACCCGCCTGCGGCCGAATTGCCGAGCTGATCGACCTCAACAATGTAGGGGACGAGCTTGACCTGTGTGGACTGGTAGAGCGCGTAGCCGAAGCCGATCACGGCCATGGTCATCGAGACAAGGCCGATGGTGCGCCAAGCGGTTGCTGCACGCACATAGGAGCCATAGCGTTCGTTCCATTCATAGCGTGCGGCAAGATAGGGATTGTCGGGTACTTTCTTAGCCATGCGCTATGCCTCGAAGTTGCTTGCGAACGCTCATTTGCCGTCGTCCATCATTCTGTTGCTGTTTCCGCCGCGCCCCTGTTGGCTGTCGCGGAGCTTCTGATTGGCGAGCCCGAGGGTCGAACCCATCCGCGCGCCGGGAATGCCCATGAGCTTGTCGGCGGCGGCACCGCCCACAGAGCCGCCCATCGCCTTCATTGCCACCGAGGCTTGACCGCCGAAGCCGGCCCCGCCAGCCTTTGCCGCGCTAGCGGCGGCCATGCCGCCCTTGGCAACGCCCGCCGCCCCAAGAGCGGCCCCGGCCCCGAGAGCTGCGAAGGACCCGATCTGTGCCCCGGCCCGGAATGTTTCCATGCCGTTGCTGACCGATACCCCCTGGACCACGCCTTGAATGATGTTGGGGACGTACATCGCGATCATGAAGACGACGACCGAGATCCCCGCGATCGTGAGCGTCGTCAGAAACTGGTCTTCGCTCGTGGTGTTGTTGGACATGCCGATCAGCACTTCCGAGCCGATGCGCGCGATCATCACGAGCGCCATCAACTTCATGCCGACCGAAAATGCATAAACGAGGTAGCGGACTGCGAAGTCCTTGGTGAAGGACGAGCCGCCGAGGCCGAGCATAATCATCCCGGCCAGCAGGCCGACATACATCTCTACGAGAACGGAAACGAAGATTGCGGCCACGAGCGCGAAGCAGATCACCACCACGATCATGGCAAAGACCGCTGCCATGGCCATGGCATTGTCCTCGAAGAGGCCGAACTGCGCGTTATCCGAGAGCTGCGATGCAACACGAATGCCGGCATTGAAAACATTGGCCGGCGACGCAGAGCCTCCGTCAGCACCAATCTGGAAGAGGCTATCGACAACGGCCCGTGCAAACTCAGGCCCGACCTGCAGGACGAACAGGAAGAAGCCGATGAAAAGGATGCGGCGCACCAGCTCGCCAAACCACGCTTCGATCGCCGGAGCCTGAATGGCCAGCATAACGGCGGCTATGCCGACCTCGATGCCGGCCAGAATCCAGAACAGCGAGGTTGCCGCGTCAAGCACCCGATCCTGCCACCCTTGCGTTGCGGCAACGACCTGGTTCTCCATCTCTGTTAGCACCGATCCGTCCTGCGCAATGGCAGGATCGACCAGCACAGCCAAGCCGAGGAAGACGCCTGAGATCTTCAGGAGAGTGCCAGCGCGCATGACGATACCCCTCAGTTCGTCCCGAACCGAGGAGCCATTTCCTGGCCGCCCGATGTGGGAAAGGTGTCGGGATTGGACCCAAAGAAGTCCTGACGGCGTTCGGCCGCCGCTTCGCGCGCGGCGGCTTCCTGTTCGAGAAGTTCGACCTGCCGGGCCAACAGCGCCCGCGCTTGCGGGTCATCGGTGGGCACGACGACATAGGTGACCGCGCTTCCGGCGACAGCCGAAAGAAGCGCGATCACGACGACAACGGGCAGAGATATCGCCGGCATATTCACCACCTGGGGGCCATTTCCTGGCCGCCCGAGGTCGAGGGAACATTGCTGTTAAAGAAGGCGTCGCGGCGGGCCTGCGCCAAATCGCGTTCAGCCTGTTCCGACTGATACCAGGTGCCCATCATCGTGGTTTGCTGAGACAAAAGCCCGCGAAGCTTCTGCATCTGCTCAACTTGCTGACTGGCGATTGAATGGCCGACCTGCAAAGCCTGCATCTGGCCGACAGCGGTTTCCGACTGGCGCTGCAATTGCGCCATGGTTTGCGCTTCGGTTTGGAACTGATCGGCCGTCAGGCCCGCCCCGGCGAGCGTGCCGGCGATCGTGTCGCGATTGGTCCGCGACCATGAATCGTACATGGACGAGAAATCTTCCGGCAGACTGCCCTGGAAATCCGCATATGAACCAAAACGCTCTTTGAGAACGTCATCGAGATTGCCCATGGAAAAGGCGATACCGTCGCCTTGGGCGACAAGCTGTTGAAGCTGGTTCAGATCGGCAACCGCATCACCCCAGATGTTTTCTGGAAGTTGTTCCAGATTTTGCAGCATCGTGCGGTACTGGTCGATCTGGTTCTGGATTTGAGTGAGCTGGTTGGCAATCTGCTGCGCATTCTGCCCGACCTGTTCAACATTGGTGCCGGCCAGGTCGATGAGCTGGGCGTTGTTGAGTAGCTGCGTCCATTCGGTCGCGCCGCCCGCCGCCGCCCCGGCATGGGCAGCGCCAGTCAGGCCGGCCGACAGGACAGCGGACAGGGCCGCGCTACCAAGCTTGGCGTAGAGTCGCATCTTCGATTCCTCTCGATAAAAGCCAATGGGTAGTCCAGTCGTCGCCGTAGGCTTGCCGCAGATCCTTGATCCGCTTGATGTCGTCCTTTCCGGACGCGCCCACGAAAGACAGGGTGATTGGCCCCAGGGCCATGTCGAACAGCCGCCGCCCGTCCGGCGAGGCCACATAGTATTCGCGCTTGGGAGTGGCGGTTGCGACGATCTCAATTTGCCGCTCGTTGAAGCCGATCCGTTCATAAAACTCGCGCGTGCCAGATTCGCGGGCTGCCCCGTTTGGCAGGCAAATCTTGGTCGGGCAGCTCTCTTTGAGAACGTCGATAATGCCCGAGCCGGTCGCGTCTGATATCGACTGCGTGGCAAGGATAACGGCGCAATTGGCCTTGCGCAGAACCTTGAGCCATTCTCTGATCTTTTCCCTGAAAGCGGGATGACCAAGCATCAGCCAAGCCTCATCGAGAATGATAAGGCTGGGCTCGCCCGTCAGGCGCTTTTCGATCCGACGGAACAGGTAGAGCAGGACCGGCACAAGGTTGCGGTCCCCCATGTTCATCAGCTCTTCGATTTCAAAAGTCTGGAACGCGGAAAGCTTGAGGGTATCCCTTTCGGCGTCGAGCAGGTTCCCCATCGGGCCTTCAACGGTGTAGTGTTGAAGCGCATCCTTGATATCGCGCTTCTGAACGCCCGACACGAAGTCCGAGAGGGACCGATGTTCGGAGCTGGCCATAAGATCAATCTGATGGCTGATCGCGTTGCGATGGTCAGGATCGACCTTGACCCCCTGCATCGTAATCAGCGTTTCGATCCATTCGGCCGCCCAAGCCTTGTCCGAATCCGTTTCCAGTTCGGAAAGCGGCGCGAAGGCCAGAACATCGTCCGAGCCAACATCGTAATGATCGCCGCCAACCGCGACGGTGAGCGGGTACATGGACTTGCCCTTGTCGAAGGCAAAAACCTGCGCGTCTTTGTAGCGTCGGAACTGTGCTGCGATCAGCGCGAGCAAAGTGGATTTGCCCGAACCGGTTGGCCCGAAAATCAGGGTGTGGCCGACGTCGCCAACATGCAGGTTGAGCCGGAACGGGCTTGAGCCAGAGGCCACCTGCATCAGCGGGGGCGAGCCTTCCGGATAGAACGGGCACGGCGCTTCGGCTTCACCAGACCACACCGAATTGAGCGGCACCATGTCAGCGAGATTGCGTGTGTGGATCAGCGGTTCGCGGATATTGGCGTACCAGTTGCCCGGCAAGCTCCCCAAATAGGCTTCGGTGGCGTTGAGCGTTTCGATCCGCGCGGCAAAACCTTCGGCCTGGATCAAACGCCGAACGCCCTCGCACTTTTCGCGCAGGCGAGCCTCATCGGTCTCGAATATCATGATGACCGGCGTGTAATAGCCATAGGCGATGAGCTGGCTATTGGCCGCCGCGATGGCGTCCTCACTTTCGGCCACCATCAAAGCGGCGTCCTGGTCGATGGCGCCCGAATTGGTCTGGAAAAGCTGATCCATGAAGGGCCGGACCTTCTGTACCCACTTTTTGCGCGTCCGTTCGAGCTTTTGCCGTGCTTCGACGGGATCGAGGAACATGAAGCGAGACGACCAGCGATAGGTCAGTGGCATGAGATCGAGCGAATTGAGAATGCCCGGCCAGCTCTCGGCCGGAAAACCGTCAATCGCCACAACGCCGACATAGCGATTGTCCACCAGTGGCGAGAGGCCATGGTGGAACTCGGCCGTCACGACGTAGTCGAGATACATCGGGATATCGGGAAGCCGGATCGGGTGGGTTTCCCCCACGATGCAGAAGCGGGCGAACTGCAAAAGATCGTCATATTTGGCGATCTTGGCTCCGCCCCGTTCTTCAACCTCATGGGTCTGCATCCGCCGTATCTGCACAACGTTCGCCATGTATTGCTCAAATTCCCGTATCGCGGTCTTGAACTTGTTCAGGATGCGATCGGCGTTCGTTTCGCGCCGGGAGTCGGCATCGGAGTAAACATATTTGACCAATCCCGACTTGCGCTGTTCGGGCTCGCGATAGGTCAGGATGATGGCGTGCTGGCTCGCAAAATGGCCGTCCGCACGCTCAAAGCGCCTGCGCCGCTCATCGTCAATCAGGCGCGATACAGGGTCGGGGAAATAGCATTGCTCCGGCGAGGGATAGCTTGTCGTTGGGATGCGGATCGCTTCGACCTGTATCATCCAGCCCGTCCCGAGGCGGGCGAGGATGGTATTGATCTGGCGCGAAACCTCGTTGCGCTCGAAATCGGTCGAGCTTTCACTGTCCGGCCCGGCGAAATACCAGCCCGCCATCAGCGAACCGTCCTTTAGGAGCATGATGCCGTTTTCGACCAGTGCCGCGTAGGGCAAAAGGTCGGAGAATGACGGCCCCGCGTGCCGAAATTTCTTTAGCGCAACCATTGTATCAGTATTTCCGCCAAGGGGTCGAGGTTGGCCGGTAATAGGACCGGTACTTGATGTGGCGCACATAGACGTGCCGCAGGAACGGATCGGATTTGGCCATCATGCGCAGCAGCCCAACGACCACGATCCAGATCACCGCCCCCAGGACCGCAGAAACAATCGTCAGGACCACGAAAACGAGGATGACGGCCAGAAGGCCAGTCACCAGCGCAAGTTCACGATCCGCCCCGAACAGGAGGGTCGGCCTTGATAGGGCGCGGTGAATCCGCGCCCTATCAAGGTTGTCGCCAATCTCAGCCACTAGCGAAGTTCCGACGTTGTGGCGGCGGCGACCTCTGGCACGCCAATCGAGGCGCCGCCAGCACCGAATAGAGCAACAATCTGTGTTGCGCCGAGCAGAATGCCGGCGACGAGTACGACAAAGACAAGACGGCGGGCAAAGTCGTTTAGCTCGCCACCGAAGATCAACATGCCGCCGGCAATGGCGACCGCGGCAAGCGCGATGGCGCCAGCGACCGGGCCGGTAATCGATTGCTGGATCTGTTGAAGCGGGCCTTCCCACGGAAGACCGCCGCCGCCGCCAGCAAGCGCCGGTTCAATCATGAAAACAGACGCTGCGGCGAGGGCGAGCGTGAGCGATAGGATTTTACGCGACATGGAGCTTTCCCTGCATACTGTCGGATTTTGGATTGCCAATCGGCCTCGTCTGGTAGGTTCCATTACGGAACCCATCGACCTTGAGGATTTCCCGAACCACGCGGCCTTGCGGCGCGCGCTCGATGGAAACGATCAGATCAACCGCCTCCCCGATGACTTCGGGCATCGGTTGCGTGGACACTTCCGCAACAAGCTGCTCGAGGCGGGTCAAAGCCGCGAGAGCCGAATTGGAGTGAACCGTCGTCACTCCGCCCGGATGGCCGGTGTTCCACGCCTTTAGGAGCGTCAGGGCCGCACCGTCGCGAACCTCGCCCACGATGATGCGGTCCGGACGGAGCCGCATCGTCGATTTCAGCAAACGGCCCATATCGACCGTATCGGTGGTGTGCAGGGACACATGGTTCTTTGCCGAACACTGGATCTCGGCGGTGTCCTCAAGGATCACCAGACGATGATCCGGCGTGACCTCGACCAGCTCTGCCAGAATTGCGTTGGTCAGGGTGGTTTTGCCGGTGCCGGTGCCGCCAGAGATCACGATATTGAGCCGGTTCGTGATCGCTTCGCGGATGACCTCGACCTGGCCCGGCGTCATGATGCCATCGGCAACATAGCGATCGAGCCGGAACAGCATCGAGGCCCGCTTTCGGATGGTGAACATGGGTTTCGGCGCAGCCGGCGGCAGAATGCCCTCAAAGCGATGCCCGCCAAGCGGAAGCTCCCCGGAAATGATAGGGCGGTTTCGGTGCACTTCGGTTATTAGCGCGTGGGCCACCTTGCCGATGACGATCTCGGCGTCAGAGGGCAGCATCATGCCAGCATGCACGATCCCCTGCCCTGCCCGTTCGATAAACAGTTTGCCATCAGGGTTTAGCATCACCTCGACGACCTGCTCGTCATCGAGTGCAGCAGTGATCGTCGCGCCAAGGGAGTCGCGCAGGCTGAAGACCAACCTTCTCAGGGATTCGCTCATTCCACGGTCACCGCACTAGGCGGCGATTTCCTTGGCGGAGGGCAGAAGGCCACGATAACTGTCGGGCTTCACACGATTGAAGCTGGCAAGGTCGGCCATGAGTGTGCCAGCGACCGCTATCGTGTTGCCGACCGGGTGCGGCGGGCTGAGCCGCTCGAGCGGCCAAGCAGCCCTCTTGAGGACGCGCTCAAAGCGCGTGTCCGTAACGGTGACGATCTGGTCGAAGCCATTGCTTCGCGCTAATTCGATGACTCCCGCTAAAAGGGCCAATGTTGCCTCACGTAGTCCCGACGCGGACGTAGCTGTTGATGAACTCGTTTCGACGCAGAACCGGGAGCTCTCGACGATCGTGCGGGATTTCGGCACGGGGCTATCGCCGAGCAGAAACCGAAACGTGCCTGCCAACATGGTGGGACCCGTTGAGGGCAGTAAGCGGGCGCAGCCGATCACCTGAGAACGACCATCACAAAGCACAAGATAAATCGGGTTCAGCGCGTCGTACTCATCGAACTCCTGCCCATTGCGGACTTTGACATCCCAGCCGAGCCGGTCTTTGAACACCCGGGTTCGAAGGACGTGCATCTGCGTGAGAAGTGCCCGTTCGTTCGTGTCACTTGTTGTCCCTCGTATGGCGAATGCCTGCATTACGACCCCCGATTATGGTTTTCCCGTGGGGCACTTGAATCGAGCTACGGCCCGCTTCGCCACCTGTGAAACTCCACAGGTAAATCTTTGTGGACTCACATGCACAGATGGTTCTGCAATGGTGAAGTGCGCTGCCGGATTGGCTAAACTTGTATGAGACCTGGGCGCTTGCGCGCGCATCGTTTAACAGACGTCGGAGTGAACGCTTGCGGAATCAGACACTTGATCACCTTCGAGATTCGCTGGAAGCAGCAAGCGATATGACCGGAGTGAAATCGTCGCTGAAGGATTTGGCGGCCGATCTCGGCTTTGAGTGGTTTGCCTATCTTTCGGTCTGCGGCACAGAAGTTGAGACGTTCTCAACGTATCCGCGTGCGTGGCAGCGCAATTATCTGGCGAATGGTTATGCCGGCATCGATCCGGTGGTGCAATTGGCCCGGACAGCAACGGGCTGTTATGCGTGGTCCGAGGGCAAGCTGGACGACGACTTGTCTAGAGAGGGGCGCTGCTTCTTCGGAGAGGCGCGTGCGTTCGGTATTACTTCGGGCGTTTCGGTTCCGATACGAGCCGGTTTCGGGCGGAGTGTCCTGTTTACGCTTGCATCGTCTGGTCGTCCGGATAACTGCCTCGAAGACTGTCCTCTAGCCGCTGAAGCGATTGGCTTGCATGTCGATGTTTATGTGCGCCGATGGATGCTTGAGCCGGCGGTCGCGCAAGGGGTCCGGCTGACCCAGCGCGAGCGGGTGTGTTTGGCGTGGACGGCCAAAGGCAAGCGCATGTCGGAAGTTGCGCAGATCATTGGTACGACCACGCGGACTGTCGAATACCATCTTCAAAACGCGCGAGAAAAACTGGGCGCGGTCAATCTCACCCATGCGGTTGCGCTCGCTGTGCGCCAAAAGCTGGTTTGACCGAACTTGGGCGAGCGTCGGGTGCGCGATCTTCGCATCGCTTGCAGTCGGGTTCGCCGCGCAGGGTGCTCGATTTAGTCAATCATGCGGATGGTGATTCTGACGCAATGCCTGGCGAGAAATCTTTCATCCGGAGGAAGGGAGACCTGTGAAACTTCCCAGGCGGCGGCGGCTTCAATTCGCCCCGCGCATCTTCAGGGAACCTGATTAAACCATTGATATAAAGGGAAAAAGCAGGAAGTATCAGGGCTTCTGTGGGTGGCGGCCATTCCTGTGGCAACCTTTTGTTAACCTAAAATCGCTTGCCAGAGAACGGGAATCGCTCATACTGGCGCCAGATTGGCCAAATGGTCGAATTTGGCGCTATTTTCTCGTCGAGGGACAAAGCGGAGATGGCATTTCTCCCAGAATTTGAGTTTGACGATAAAATTCTCGCCCAAGGGGCCGAGATCTCGCGCAAGCTCGATCAACTTCGGGTCGAAAAGTTTCCCTCCGAGGGGCAAAAGACACTTCGGCGGTTCTCGATGGCTGAAGCCGCCCACTATTTAGGTGTCAGTCCGAATAATCTAAAACGACTTCATCTTGAAAAGAAGGGGCCTGATCCTTTGGTCGTGGCCGGCGGCCGGCGCTTCTATTCGGCCGAGCAGATGACCGAACTTCGGCACTATCTCGATAAGAACGGACGCTCGGACTCAAAAAAGTACGTGCCCTACCGCAAGCCTGACGAAAAGCTCCAGGTCATCGCGGTCGTCAATTTCAAAGGCGGATCAGGAAAGACCACCACTGCGGCGCACCTCGCGCAACACCTTGCCCTTACCGGTCATAGAGTATTGACGGTGGATCTTGATCCGCAGGCGTCGCTTTCAGCCCTCCATGGTTTCCAGCCGGAGCTCGATAAGAACCCCTCGCTCTACGATTCGATCCGATACGATAATCCCGTCCCGGTCGAAGAGGTGATCCGCCAGACGAACTTTCCGTTGCTCGACATCATTCCAGCGAACCTCGAGCTCCAAGAATACGAGTATGAGACGCCTCTTGCAATGCAGTCGTCGTCTCAAGAGGGTAAGCGTTTCTTCACAAGGATCGCCCGCGCGTTGGACTCAGTCAGTGAACGCTATGACATCGTCGTCATCGATTGCCCGCCCCAGCTCGGATATCTCACGCTTTCCGCCCTCTCGGCCGCGACGTCGGTTCTGATCACCGTGCATCCACAAATGTTGGACCTGATGTCCATGAGCCAGTTTCTGCTGATGCTTGGCAATATCTTGAAATCGATAAAGAATGCTGGCGCCGAAGTGCGGCTCGACTGGTTACGTTATCTCATCACCCGATACGAGCCAACGGACGTCCCTCAGGCGCAGATGGTCGGATTTATGCAGTCAATGCTCGCCGAGGAAATCCTGAAGAGTCCTATGCTCAAGTCCACGGCGATCTCGGATGCTGGCCTCACCAAGCAGACGCTCTATGAGGTCGAGCGGTCGAACTTCAATCGAGACACATATGATCGAGCGATTGACAGCATGGATGCCGTGAATTTTGAGATTCAGGGGCTGATCCACCAGGCATGGGGGCGATTGTGATGTTGACCGCCGTCAAAACCGCTGAAAAGGTGAGCTGTTTCAGGTGCATAAGCCGTATAAGGGAGTGCTAGTCAAATGGCGCGGAAAAATCCCTTCGCCAACATTATGGACAGCGGCGACGTTCCCGTCGAGCGCCCGGTCGCGAGGGACTATACCTTCAAGGGTGCATCGCGCTCGCTCATAAGCTCGATCGACGAAATGGCGGCTCAGGCAGGCAAGCTGCTCGAGGGCGAGACGATAATCGAGGTTGACCCCGATTTGGTCGACCAATCCTTTGCTAACGACAGGCTCAACGTCGACCAGGAAGACTATGAGGCCGACTACGCCCAGGTCCTGGAGTCGATCCGCAGTTCCGGCCAGAACTCCCCTGCCCTCCTTCGCCCGCATCCCGAACGGCCCGGCCGCTACATGCTGGTCTTCGGTCGCCTCCGCTGGCGCGCGGCAACCGAGCTTGGTCTCAAGCTACGCGCTGTCATCAAGGAGATATCCGAGCGCGATCATGTGATCGCCCAAGGACAGGAAAACAATGCGCGAGCGAACACATCCTTCATCGAGAAAGCGTTGTTTGCCGCCGACATCGTTCAACGAAGATTCGACGAGGACAACGCGACCGCCCTCGCCGCGATCGGTGTCGATCGACCGACGCTTTCGAAAATGCTCTCTGTTGCGTCGATACCAAAGGACCTGCTCGAAGTGATCGGCCGCGCCAAGGCCGTCGGTCGCGATCGCTGGTATGAGCTCAAGCTGCTTCTCGACAAACCGGCCAATGTCGACACTGCCCGGGCCTTGGCGTCAAGTTCCGATTTTCGGAGGTTGCCAAGCGAAGCGCGGTTCGATGCGATCGTCGTGAAACTGAAAGCCTCTAAGCCGCGCCGTCGTGCCGCACTGGCGTCATCCAAACGCACGTGGGCGCCATCGGATGGTCGTGTCGCTGCGGAGATGCTGACCACCGGCAGGAAATTCACCATCGCTATTAAGGCGAAGGGGGCCGACGCAACAGCGTTCGGCGACTACCTCTCGGAAAATCTCAGCGAGTTGTATGAGGCTTTCCGTCGGGAGAAATGAGCAACCACTAACGGAGATTGAGCGCAAAAGAAAAAGGCCCCCGAAACGGCATTCCGGAAGACCTTCTCTTTAAGTTTGGCGACTAAGAGAATCCCATTTCCGCGAATCATAGTCAAGACCATTCCGGTCGGTTTGAGCGCCAATTCGGTGAGCAGGTTTCTTTTGCCTAGCGATAGGTGAAGAAAAATGCAGACGCATACCCCAACGACGCCTTTTGGGCGGCGAACGATGTCGCTTGGCATGATGGCAAACCAGGCCGTAGCGAAAACGGTGCCGGAAGGCGCTCAGGTTCATAAGTGGAACGTGTTCCATTCGATCCGCGAAGCGCGCGAACCGCTTGGCGCCACGGACCGCTCGCTCTCCATTCTCAATGCGCTGCTGTCCTTCCATCCGGAAACAGAGCTCACCGGCAACGGCGAACTGATCGTCTGGCCATCCAACGAGCAACTCATGGCCCGTGCCAATGGGATGCCGGCGACGACGCTGCGACGCCATCTGGCCGTCCTGGTCGACAGTGGCCTGATCATTCGCCGCGATAGTCCGAACGGCAAGCGCTTCGCCCGTAAGGGCAGGGGAGGGCAGGTCGAACAGGCCTATGGTTTTGACCTGTCCCCGATCGTCGCCCGGGCTGAGGAATTCCAGGAGTTGGCAGACACGGTACGGGCCGAGAAGAAAGCGCTCCGGGTTGCCAAGGAGCGCCTAACGCTCCTTCGGCGCGATGTCGTCAAGCTCATCGAGACTGGCCTCGAGGAGAACGTTCCAGGCAATTGGGGCAGGGTCCATCAGACTTATCAGGCTATCGTCGGCCGCTTGCCGCGCTCAGCGCCACGGCAACTCGTCGAGGATATCTGCTGCGATCTCCACGGCCTCTACATGGAGATCATCGAGGTACTGGAATCATTTGCAAAAACACAGAATCCGGATGCCAATGAGTCCCATTCTGGTCGCCACATACAGAATTCAAACCCAGACTCCATATCTGAATCTGAATACGGCTCCCGAAATAAAGAAGAAGTGGGCGGCAGCGCTGCAGAAACCGGCAACGTGCGGAGCTTGCCGAAGCGGGAATTGCCTTTGGGGATCGTGCTGGATGCCTGTCCCAACCTGAGCGAATTGACGCAAGGCGGCGATATCCGACACTGGCGGGATTTCCTGGCTGCGGCGGAACTTGCGCGGCCGATGCTGGCGATCAGCCCGAGCGCATGGCGAGACGCCTGCGAGGTCATGGGCGATCAGCACGCGGCGATCACGCTTGCCGCGATCTACCAGCGAACAGACCAGATCAACAGCGCTGGCGGCTATCTGCGCAGCCTCACCGACAAAGCACGGGACGGCAAATTCTCCACCTGGCCCATGATCATGGCGCTGCTGCGCGCCAAACTGGACGCCGATAAATCGACGAGGAAGGCTGACCACCAACCACCAAGCGGGGAAGGACGGCTCGAGGTCTCGGAAGCCCTTCTGAAGTCGCTCAAAAAGCCCAGATCCTGATGGCTGATCGATTCGGATTTCGGGAACGGTACTTGGCTCAGGCTCGGTCGTCGTCGAGCAGATAGTCGAATGTGTCGAGGAGTGCATCTAAGATTGCCTGGCCGAGGACATTTGCCGCTTCGCCCGTCCTGGCATCATCTCCGGCCCGCGCCGCGGAAGCGAGATCCGATCCTTGGTCAGCCAGGATCGACCTGGTTCTCTCAATCGCCCATTGCGCGAAATCGTCCCGGCTGTTGATGGTCATGGCTTCCACTGCTGCGCGCTCCGGCGTTTACGGATTGTTCGGACTGTTCTGGATAAGATTGAGCTGCGCGAATTGTACTGCGTACGCGCCACAAAATCATTCCTCGCCTGCGTGTTCTGGCGCCGCTAGCAAGCCGCTGCGCTTTGCCCGATCGATGAGGTTCTTGACGGACGATGGCGCCCATTTCGTACCGCCACGGGGGGTGCGCTCATGAAGT
>TARA_R110002051_G_scaffold80247_1_pt1 | contig 13349 bp, 16 predicted proteins | sample TARA_R110002051 | Tara Oceans TARA_R110002051 (sample SAMEA4397023) | marine metagenome | biome: Polar Biome; feature: [MES] marine water layer (ENVO:01000295) within the mesopelagic zone...; material: water (ENVO:00002006), including particulate matter (ENVO:01000060) such as......
TATTCAAATCCTCAAATCTGTCCCAAGGGTGCTGACGTCAGACAACTCAGGCTCACGCTCAACTCGAATGATGCCTATGTCGTCCGACACCTTCGATCTTATCGGTGCTGCGCGGCGCTGCGCGCAGGCCGCGTGGCCGAAGGGGCAGGCGGGGCCATTCGGGTTCACGAAGGCAGGCGTCATGCTTGATGATCTGCTCAGAATGGAGGATCGGCCATTGACGCTTTTCGATGTCCCAAAAGTCAAATCCCAAGCGCTGATGGCAGCGCTTGATCAGGTAAATGATCGGTTCGGCAAAAAGACTATGGTGCTGGCAAGCGAAGGCATGAAGAGGTCCTGGAAGTTACGGTCCGACCATCATAGCCCGCGATACACTACACGGTTATCGGACCTACCAGCCGTTCGATGATTCCCAAAATGCGCATGTAATCAGCGGCTAATTTACACCTTTGGTCAGACGAGGGCTTAGATCAATCTACCCTCACCTTGGGAGATTATAAAACTGCAGATCATCATTCATAAATGAACGTTTTAGGACCGAGAGATTGCTCTACGGAGCGCACGGTTTCCGGGATCTTCTGGTTCGGCCCCAGGATGTCGGCCGCCGCCCTTCCAATCATCGGTCGCGAGCCAGTCTTCGAAATAGAAAAGCCAGGTGTAGATCCATGGAATAATAGTCTGGTCGATTCGCTTATTTGAATCCCAGTCTTCAGTTCCAGGGAGGTGAAGGCAAAGCCGCAACGGATTTGTGTAGACATGGGGCAAGGGACGACCCTGCGCCAAAATCTCAAGATCAGGCTCGCTTATTCGAACGGTCGGCGCTTTCCCGAGTGAGTAAGCGACATTTGCCAGATAAGAGCGCGCCAGCGGTGTCGGCTGAACTGAAGTTTGCCATGTCAGACTGCATGCGCGGACCTTGCCAGCACCATTAACAACAGGGTTCGCACGTAGAAATAGCAATTGCTGCGACAGCGTCAGACTCTGTTTTCCGCCGTGCCCTTTCATTGGTCGCCGAAGAACGTGTTTGCAGGAACGGCAGTTGACGCAGTCGCCTTCGACGTCGTCAGGCCGATCAGGGGCGCTACGGAGAGCAATCCGGATTTACGGCCTTCCGACACCGCCCCAACGTGGCTTCCGATAACCCGGCCCGTGACACCGGAACCAAAAGAGCGTTCCATATTCAGGGACAGGCGGTCTTGGCCAACCGCATCGCGAAGGGCCTCGAAATCAGCCACTGCCCGCGCGTGCCACGTGTAGAAGGCCGGCGCGCGGCGTTCATCCTTGTTCCAGTTATCCGCGAAGTTTTCTCCATTGGTGGTCTCATTCAGGATGGCATAGCTTTGGTGCCCGTCCAGAATGGGCCGCTCGATAAAGTGCGGCATCATCCGGATCGTCTCGACCAGCACATCCATTTCATCTTTGAAGACATGCCGTCGCACGCAATACGCGTAAGCCTGCATCGCGAGCGTGGTGATGATAACGGAAATTGGAGCGACGTCTTCCGTGTTGTTTTCATAAAAGACGTCCCGGTGCCGTTTGAGCAACTGCACAATACGGCGCAGGATGCCCTTCACCGTTTCGCGGACGGGGAACGGCTCTACCGTTGCTTCATCCCGCTGCATGGCGACGAGTTTGCCCACAAAGGTGGGCCGGAGCGCGGCACGCTCATCAAACAGAGTCTTGTAGGCACGCGGGTTCGTCGGATGCCACTCCTGCAAGGTTCGGTCGGGAACCAGTTCACCACGGTTGACGCAAAACGGGTTTGCGATGGTCGGAGACAGGTCGAGATGAAAGTCTCCCGCGTAGTTGAGGCGCCAGCAGCGTTTCTTTTCTTCGAGGAGCCGCGCATAAGTGACGTGTTCTTTCAGCCGATTGCCGACCGCCTTCTTCAGGATCGCAGGCGAAATGCCAGAAGCGACACCCGCACAGAAGCAGATCAGATCGACATCGAATTCCCGACGGCCGATCGGCTTTACAGCTGTTCCAAGCGCACTGGACCCCTGAGGATAGACCAGAACGCTGACCAGTAGCGGATCGGTCGAACTCGACAGCCAGTCACCCACCGCGCCGTAGCTCTGGCGAGCACGATCAAACTGGGTCTCGGTCAGATCCAAATCTTCGCCTATCTCGTCCAGTATGGAGAATATATGCGTGCGCCGCCGAATGTCACTGTCGGTCAGCGGCTGTCGTAACACCTGGTTCATGCCGCATCCTCCTTGAGTTGATGGACCGGCACGAAGGCATCGGCGGGTTCTGTAAAAAAGATTGGGGTCAGATGAGGCTTTGCCTTTCGGGCTTCCGACATACCGATACCCTTCAGCCGGCCGATTTTCATGGTGTCATCCAGAGTGAAGAACCCGCTCGGGACAAAAGGCGAATACCGGTAGATGCGGTCTCCATCATAGGAATGCCCGGTCAAGAGCTTTGCCATGCCAAGGGCACCGTGTGATTGACCATCGGTGTAGAGGTTCAGAGCCTTGAACCCGAGACCCGCAATTCCCGGACTCTCGGGCAGCATGTAAACCTCGTCCAGGCAGCCCAGACTCAGAATACGCAGGTCTGAAGGATGCCACCCCAGAAGGGTTATGGCCTCGACGACAGCGATAGCCGTGGGGTTGTTAGCCCATGTTCCGCCATCGGTCAGGCCGATATCATCAACCGTGCGATGCCGCTTGAAATACGTGGGCGCGGCCGCCGTGGCCAGAGCGGCATCCAATGCCGTCTTGCGATAATCAGTCTGAAGGCGCGCATGATGCGCGGTCTTGAAAATATAAGGGCTGCGCAGGTCGGCATCCCATGCCGGAATAACCAACCGGGTCTGCGATTGCCCGATGAGGTTGTCGTTCAGAACTGCCTCGAGCTCCCTGGCAAGAGTTGCCGAGTCATGCTTTGGCCCGACAACGCGGCGTCCATTAGCTGTGAGGTTGCGCCAGAACCGCCCCATCTTCCCCTGCGGTTTATCATCTATGTCATTCTGACCAAAGATGACGGGTCCGCGGTGTTCATAGAGTTCGAGCAACTCCTTTGCCGTGCGCCCCATGCCGAGGCCCAGTGCGATGATACCGCCCGTCGATGTGCCGGCAATGAGATCAAAATAGCGCCCGATAGGCTCGCCCAGATCCTCTTCCAGCCCCGCGAGGAAAGCAGCAGGCATCGTGCCTTTGATCCCGCCCCCATCGATGGAGAGGATGCGACGTATCTGCCTGTTGTTCCCAATACTGCTCATACGGATATCCACTTCGTCTTTATCGCTCAGCCCTTCGGCGGATACGGGTCCTTGCCGTAAGTGTTGCGCTCGCGGATACGGCCGTTTTCACCGTGGATCAGCATTTCACTACCTTGACGGATGGCGGTTTCGCGCGCCGCGCCGATTGCTTCACGTTGCGTGCCGTGGACGGAGGAGGCACGCCCGTTGCCTGCACCTCTAACAGCCCACCCGCTCTCATGTGGCACAACATGTTGATTTTTCTTGGTCATTTTAGCCTGATAACCCCTATTTTCATTGACGATTCTTCAACCTTGTGTTTATATATATACAAGTTTATGGCGCTTATCAACCGCTGAAAAATCGACGGGAGAAAACCATGTTCGGACAAAGACTCAGACTTGCCCGCAAGCAGGCGGGATTATCTATGCAGGCGCTCGCAGGGAGCGTTACCCCCGGCGTTTCGGCGCAGGCAATCAGCAAATACGAGGCGGACAAGATGATGCCGTCCTCGGGTGTGCTGATCGGCTTGAGCCGATCCCTCGGAGTGTCGCTCGACTTCCTAATGGGCGGCCAGGTGGAGGCCCTTCAATCACTCGAATGGCGGAAAACTTCGAAAGCCTCGGCCCAAGATCGCGCCAAGGCAGAAGCGGTCGTGATCGAGAAGCTGGAAGACTATCTGGCCATCGAAGATATTCTTGACCTCAAACCTGCGGGCGATCCCTTCGCAGAGGTTCGGATCGACCATGTAGAGAACGATGCTGCACTCGATACCAAGGCGCGCGAAGTTCGCAGGGCTTGGCAGCTGGGCATCGATCCGATCCCCAGTATGACCGCCCTGCTCGAGGACAAGGGACTGAAGGTCATCGAGACCGATCTGCCGGAACGGATCAACGGTATGGCGTGTCATGTCGAGCGAGCAAATCGTCCGCCAACCGAAGTGATCGTTGTCGCGCGTCAAACCAACGTCGAGCGCAAAAGGTTCAACCTTGCCCATGAATTGGCGCATCGGATCATCGCCAGCACCGGCAATTCGTCGATCCGGCTGGAACCAGCGATGAACCGCTTCGCTGGGGCATTTTTGATACCTTCTGAACACCTCATTGCCTTGGCCGGTGAAAACCAGCGTGGCGTCACCTATCACGAAATCATGCGGCTCAAGCAGACTTACGGCGTTTCAGCTGCGGCAATGCTGATGCGACTCCGCCAAGTTGGCATCTTGTCAGAATCGGCCGTAGAATATGCCTTCAAGACCTACGCACGCAAATGGCGAACCGTTGAGCCCGAACCAATTGAAGATGACGAGGGGTTTGCTGCGTTTGAGTCCCCGCAGCGCTTTGAGCGCCTGGTCTGGCGTGCCCTTGGCGAAGAACTGATCTCGCCGGTCAGGGCGGCGCAGATGCTTAGCCTGCCGCTGAACATCATCGAACGTGAGATCCGGGGGCCCCGCGACCAGTGACCTGCGTTATCGTTAATGATGCCTCCTGCCTTATTGACCTCAGAAAGGGGCAGCTACTCCATGTCCTGTTGCGGCTTCCCTACCGGTTCATCGTCCCCCTGCCGATCCGGGAGGAAGAGCTTCTCGATTTCACGCCGCAGGAATGGCGCATGCTCGAGGATGGAGGGTTCACAACTTACGACCTGCCAGGCGAGGAAGTGGCGCAGGTGTTTGCACTGAAAAGAAGGCACAGCGGCCTATCGGCGAATGACTGCTTCGCGCTTGTGACCGCCGCCTGCCAAGAAAACGGAATTTTGCTCACAGGCGACGGGCGGCTGCGGAAGGTCGCAACTGCCCGTGATGTGCGGGTGCATGGGGTGCTCTGGATCATCGACGAGTTGCATGCGGCAGGCACCTGTGAGGCCGAGCTTCTGATTTCCGCCCTCGAACTCTGGCGGGACGACCGCGCTGTGTTTCTTCCCCCACAAGAAATTAATAATCGGCTGCGCCGCCTTCGCGGAACATAGCGGTTCAAACGTCACATGAATTCCAAGAGCACGGCGCTCGCCTCATGTTCCAAACGTGACGTAAGGGTCTTCGGCCAGCACCTTCTCCGTTTGTGCTGCAAACGTATTGAACCCTCGCCGCATATCCGGGGTCTGATGCTGGAGGTAAATTTCGAACGATTCAGGATTTATTCCAGCATTAGTAACGCAGCGCCCACTGGGCGTCCGTGAGATTCGGGGAATAGCCAGGATGTTCTGATAGAACCGCTACGCCGATAAAATACATGAAACTGTTGCACCGGTGACTGGCATCTTGCGGCCGAACATGGAAGCGCCAACAGCGCACCTCGATCGCTTCCCGGGAAAATATTTCCCTATTACGGCACCTCATCCCAGTTCCTTCTCGAAAGGAACTGAATATGCCACACGCACCCTCCTCCAAGGCCTCCACGGCTGCAAAAATCACCCCCTCCACCCCCGTCACGAACCCTGAGTTTGAGCGGTTTTTCGGCAATTGCGGAGATGATACTCGGCGCAAGATCTTCCGCCATCTCGGGTTGCCGAAGCGTCGAAAGCAGCCGTGGGGAGAATTCTGGAACGCTGTCGGTTTAGATCCCGAGCAGCCCGAAGAGCTCTGGGAAGACCTGACCTTGGGGAGTGGGAGCAAGAATGCGCTCTGGGATGCCGCCCGGGTCGCTGCAGAGACCGGGCTCGCCGCTTCCACGGTGAACGGCTATTGCCACAGAAAGAGCTTCCTCAACGGCTTTCCCAAGCCGTTGATCGACGTAAGCCCGAAGACGCGCCTTTGGCTGCCTCTCGACGTGCGTGCCTATGTCTGGCCTTCACTCTACGGCGACCGCGCGGCTATGATCCGGCGAAATCCGAAGCGCTCGACCGTGCGAAAGAAGGCCGAGCAAATCCCCTACACCGGCACAATGCAACCGCTCCCGCAGCGGTCCGCGGAGGCGGAATGACTCCAGATGCCCTCCTTCGGCCGAGAACGAAACCCGCATTCCGTTCGTGAAATGCGGGTTTCGTTTCTGCCTTAGCGGAAGAGACCAATATTCCTTCCAGAACCCAACATCATAAGGCTTTTTCCATGCTGCAGACTCTCGATCAGATGACCCTTTCCAAGGCCAAACCCGTACCTCACCAAACCTGGGCGGCAATCCCGGAGTTTCTCGACGGCAAGGTCGCCGCCGGTGCCTCGAAGAGTTCCGTGGCCAAGACCAAGAGCGCCGTTAACGGCCTGCTGAAATCCAAAGGGATGACGGCAGAGAATGCGCTCGTGAAACTCGAGTGGTTCGACCGGATGTTTCCTGTCGACGGCTGGGACCCAGCCACCATGTCGTTCGAGCAGACGACCTACCAGGATTACCGCAACCGCGCCCGCCCTGTACTCGAGGAGATGGTCGGCGTGGCCGAGGAGAAAAAGATCATTCGCGCGGCAATCGACGGATGGGACGAAGCCGCCAAGGAGTTCGAGCTTCTCAAGGCGATCGCAGGACCCCACCGCGACAAGAAGATGATCCCCTTCCGGAACACGCTGACGATGGCAGCGCGGCGCGCCGGCCTTGGCTCTGGCGATATCAATCAACCTACCACCGCTACCCGGAACGTATCGGGTGGATCGCGGTGCGCTTGACCTTGAGGAAACGCCGCCTGATCACGCCGTCACCAACTTTCGCGCGTATCTCCGGGTTGGCGGCTTGCACCTTGTGTCCTCATTCAACGTTTAGCCCACATAGCATCTGGGTTTTACCCTGTCATGGAACCGGTTCGGGTTATTAGCCATCCGTTTCAAAGTGAACCCTGACTGGCACCGTAAAGTTAATGCACGTGCTGCGTTGATATGAGATGGGGTCGCATGATCAAAACGAACGTCTCGCCACTCTATCACCGCCATCGTTTCCCGCCTGACGTAATCGTCCAAGCGGTCTGGCTGTATTTCCGGTTTCCGCTCAGTTTGCGGATGGTCGAGGATCTGTTGGCTGAACGCGGCATCATCGTTTCGCATCAAACTGTTAGGGCTTGGGCTGAAAAGTTCGGGCGTCGGTTCGCCGCCGACATTCGCCGCAGATCGAGGGGTCAGTTTGCCGACAAGTGGCATCTCGACGAGGTCGTGATCACGATGCGCGGCAAAAAAAATTGGCTGTGGCGCGCGGTCGATCGGGACGGATTTGTTCTGGACGTCTTGGTGCAAAGTCGTCGAAATAAGGCCGCGGCCAAGCGGCTCATGCGTAAGCTTCTGAAGCGGCAAGGGGCTGCCCCGCATGTCATAATCACCGACAAATTGCGGTCATACGCAGCGGCAAAACGGGAAATCCTGCCCGGCGTCGAACATAGATCGCACAAAGGTCTGAACAATCGGTCTGAGAACTCTCATCAGCCGACACGGCAACGAGAGCGAGCCTTGAAGAAGTTCAAATCGCCGGCCCAGTTGCAGCGATTTCTCTCCATTCACGATCCAATAACCAATTTGTTCCAACTCCCACGCCACGAAATGCCATCCTCTGAATTCCGCAAAATGCGGTCTCTCGCTATGCGGACATGGCGCGAAATCGCTCAAGTTGAAGCTTATTAAGGCCAAGGCCTCTGAATTTCTTTGACCGACATCTGTTAACTTTACGGTGCCCGCGCAACTGTTGAAACGGGTCAAGCTATGAGGTTGTCGTCGATAGGCTTCGCGGATGGCGCTTGGTTTTTTCAAGCGGCATCCCCCGCAACAGAAAAATGCCATACAACCAGACAATGCTTGCCTGCAGTACAGTGTGCCTTGGAGGGATCCGTGCCCGCTTTAGCGTCCTGAAGAGGTAACTTCATCATCTGACAACCAGATCGACGCCAATGCTCCGTCCGCGTAGGCTTCACCCACTCAAACGCGCGAACCATATATCAGCGGCGGTAGAATGCCAGCAACGGCTGCATTCCCAAAGACAAAGTCGGCAGCTGACCCTCGGTTGTGCACGACCGGGTTCCCCGGCAGGACACACGTCGCGCGGGCCTTAGATCCTCCACACCCTAGCAAGCATCACGTGGGAATGTCGGCAAGAGTGGGCGGTGCAAAGCCCTTTTGAGTGACGATCGCGACACCAGCAAGGGCAAGACAAGAGCCAACCAATTCGGGCCAGCCCAGAGACTCACCATAGTAGAGAAGGCCCATTGTCAGCCCGAATATTGGCAAAAGAAAGCTGAACGCATTGGCCTTGCTCAGCGGCACTTCTACAAGAACTGACATCCAGATAACGAATACCAAAGCGGAACCAAACACTGCTAGCCCAACCAGGGCGAACAGGAAACCGGGCGACCACTGGATAAGGCTGATATCTTCGGTCACGGCGGCAATAACCGCCAGCGGGATACTGCCAATTAGCAATTGCGCACCTATGGCCATCAGCGGATCGACAGTATCGGCAATCCGTTTGAGCATCACATTGCTGACTGTGATCCCAAGGGCCGCCAGAACGATATAACCAACGCCGACCAAATAACTCTCCTGCCCACCTGCAAACAAACGCGGGGCTGCGATGACGACGATGCCCAGAAATCCCAAGGCAAGACCCAATTTGCCCCAGACCGTAAGGCGTTCACCCAAGACCACACCAGCCAGGGCCGCGGCCAACAAGGGCTGGCTATTTCCGATCACGGTGGCAATCCCCGGCGCCACAAATTCCGCCGCGTGGAACATGCCAAAGTATCCCAGACTGGTGGCCCCAAAACCGATAACCGCAAGGCTTGTCCAGGTTTTCCAACCACATGGAAACGGGCGGCCCAGAGCCAGCGCGAGCCCCAACAGGATTACCCCGGCCATCACCGCTCTCATCATCGCAAACGTAAGATGCGGGGCATAGGCAATGCCGATCGTTATCAATGGATAGCAAATCGCCCATAGAAACATAGCGAAGATGATCTTTGCAGTAGCCAGATAGCTCAAGAGTTCATCAGTTCATTATCTTTTAAGCCCAGAGGGGCCGGCATATTCTGTTGCTCGGAAACAGCAGCTAGGAAGCACTTTTTTAAGTTACGCTGATCCGCGTTCTTCAGCGGCCTGAGTGCCGGAATGATGTAGCAACACCTAGCCAAGTGCGCTGCGCGCCACCATGCCTCAAATTTGACCATATTGCACACGATCTGATGTGTTAAGATCATCGCAACTGACCCGCCTCCAAAATGCTCATGACCGGATACAGACGGCGTCCATATCCACACAATCCCCCGGGTATCCCATACGTCCGCGCGGTCAATGCTCCATCTGCGGTGCAGTCCAGCGCTTCAAGTATAACCGTTCGTAGAAAAACACGGCTGAAATTGCGACACCTGCATAGAGAACGATAATCGGGTCTGATCCCAATTTCATTATTGTGAAAGCTGCTAAGACAAATCCGTCCAGCGCAATTGCGCAAAGCAACACGGCGCCGTTTGCCCTGATCTCCCGGCCCAGATGCCGAAACACACCCCAATGTACCAACATGTCCATTATCAGGTAGAAGAACGCCCCAAGCGACGCGATCCGGCTCAGATCAAAGAGCACTGCAAGCGTTGAAGCCAGAACAACCGTGTAAACAAGGGTGTGGCTGCGGATCGAGCCCGGCATACCAAAATGGCTGTGAGGTATCATTTTCATTTCCGTCAGCATCGCCAGCATGCGCGAAACTGCAAAAACGCTCGCCAACACACCTGAAACAGTGGCAACGGCCGCCAAGACAACCGTGAAATAAAAGCCAGATGGGCCCAATGCCGGGGATGCGGCCTCGGCGAGCGCATAATCCTTGGCTGCAACTATTTCTTCAATCGACAGATTGGACCCGACCGCGAATGCAACCAGCAGATACACAACCGCGCAAATGGCGATCGAGATCATGATAGTGCGTCCCACATTGCGGTGTGGCTCGGTGATTTCTGCACCACTGTTGGTAATCGTCGTGAAGCCTTTAAATGCGAGGATCGACAGGGCGACAGACGCAATAAACCTGGTCAGACTAAAGCCGCCGACCGCACTGCTTGCGGCCGCAAACTCAAATCCGCCCGACCAAAGGGCAACAATCCCAAAGAGCGCAATGCCTCCGATCTTGATGACGGCCATGATGATCGACAACAGCCCGACAGACCGATTGCCCGAAATATTAACCAGAAATGCAAACAGGATAACGCTGACTGCCAATATCGGCACCAGTGGGCCGCCTGTGATGTCAAAGGGTCGCAACACATAGGTTGCAAAGGTCCGCGCCACGAGGCTTTCCGAAATGACCATGGACAGCGTCATCAGCAATGCCGCCGCTGCGGCGATGGCGCCCGGACCGTAGGCCTTTTGCAGGATCATTGCGATCCCGCCGGACGAAGGCCAGGCATTCGACATCTTGATATAGCTGTACGCGCTGAAAGAAGTCACGATGGCGCCGAATACGAAAGACAGGGCAAAATATGGGCCGGCCAATTGCGCGATTTGCCCCGTCAGCGCGAAAATACCCGCGCCGATCATCACGCCGGTCCCCATCCCGACGGCACCGGCCAAACTGATCGAGCCCTTTTTCAGGGCTTCGCCACCATGTGCATGTTTCAATTGAAACTCTCTTTTTTAACGTTGGGGAACCGGGTCAGGGCAGTGCCACCATCTGGTGCCCCTCACCTTCGATCTGGAATTCCCTTCGGGCAGTCATCGTCGCCTGATCTATAATCCAGATCTTTGGCTCGGCACGTGACGAAACAAAGAGCGTGCCTGTGTTAGGTATATTCGTCAAATGGTAGGGTTCGGGGGATAGGTCTGCGTATTGTATTTCACCGTCGGCAAGGGTGATGGCCGCGATTTTGTTTTCACCGCGACCGGCGACAAAAAGCGTTGCGCGGTCATCGGATAGATCTATCGCGTGCAGCTCGCCACCAATGGCAAAGTTCCGCGAGACCGTTCCCTCAGACAGGGACAGTTCGATCACGTTGCCGGCCTCTGCGTCCGCCGCATAGAGCACCCCTGTGTTGGGGTTAATGACAATATGTTCCGGTGCCGTGCCGACGACCATATTGCGCCGCACAATCCCGCGTCCGAGGTCAACCTCGCTGATCGTTCCATTGCCTGTATTCGACACATAGACAACGTCTGAAGCAGACCCGAAGGCAGCGTAATTCGGCATGCTACCAGTTGGGATATATGCCTTGAGCGTGAAACTCATCAGGTCGATTACCGATATTCCACCGCCCGAGGGGTGAGTGGCAACAGCATAGCGCCCGTCGGGGGCAACGGCGGTGTGATGCACGGCACCCGGAACTTCGATCCGCCGTATAATCTCGCCAGACGTCGCATCTAGAACAGAAAGAATGCTGATGCCAGCATCCGAGCGTCCGATCGGCTCATCCTCGCCATTTGAATGATGCGCGGCATGCTCATCCTCCGAAACACCTTCGGGTTGGGTCAGCTCCGCAATCGCAGCGCGATCGGCTTCGGTATAGCTGCCTGCCACCAAATAGGGCACATTGGGCGCGCCAGACAGCCCATGCACCGCAACTAGTCCTGTGATCGTATTAACCGTTTCCCCGGTTAAAGCATTAACCATGAGCACGGTATTTGCGCTGCCTTCGGGTACAAATACGATAGGCTCCGCTGCCGCAATTGCAGTCGTGAACAACAGCGCAGCTGTTGCGGCGATATTTAGTTTGATCATCGAAATGCTCCCTCAGAAGGGTTTGGTAGCTTGCGGACTCTGCTTGGATCAGCTTTTAAAGCGGCGGTTTCTAAGCGCTGCTGCTGCATGCGGTCCGAAACAATGACCAACAGGCAGAATGCGAAGGCGAACAGGATGACTGACATATTTAATCTCCTCATAGGCTGAAAACTGGCGACATACGCTGGGATGTGAGGAATCAGCGTGTGCCACAGCACCCGCCGGTTTGGGTGCTGATGGCACTTTCACTTTCGCCGCTGGTTGCGACAGGCGCGCCTCCACTTAGCGGCTCTGCCAAAGTGCCCATTTGTTCCTTGGAAGAGGGTCGGCAACAGCAGCCTTTTGATCCTTGATCAGGCGTCGCCCTAGGTGGGTTGATCTTTGACGGCATTTTTGTTTTCTCCATCATTAAGTGTCTCCTAATTGATATAGACGCCCGAGCTGTCCCGACATTACAAAGGCACCGACAGCTTCAGTGATCTGGCCGCTTCACCAGATTGCAATTGCACCTGTCCAAGCCATGTTCTGGGCAGATTCGGGACATTTCAGCCAACCGTTCCTTCAGAGCCTGGCGCCCACATCCAAGTTGGTCCGCTATCATGCTCGCGCTGGACCCCAATCTGTAGGCGACGTCCGCGGGCCGCTCTCCGTCGATATCGACACGTTGAAGTATCTCGGCCTGTATAGGCGGAAGCGTGGACAGAAGCATCTCGATACAGTCGCATATCAATTCGTCGAGTTCGGGGTCACCCGCTGGATTGGAGATGGGCGGATCTTTCACGAACTCATCTCTTGGTGAGCGTCAAGCTTCTGCGCATGGCGACAGCATAAATCTAGTTCCGGCGATTGCGTCGCGGCACTTTCATGGGTTCGCGACTCTGACCTTTCACTGACATTTCCCATTTTTTGCAACCTTCCAGATCAGAAGACGTGCGATAGACGTGACCATTACACCAGCGTCAGCATTTCAGACGAGTAAGCAGAAGGCGAAGGCCGCCTTTGACGAGAATGGTCGCAGTCACAAATCATGAAGTCGCCATTCCCACAGACTGGGCAGACCTCCGCTATTTTTTCTTTCAGCGCGGCTCTGGAGCGATGAACACGTACCCCCAAAGAGTTCAGGCTCAACCCAAGTTCAGCGGCGACCACCGCGCGCGGCTCGTCTTTTAAATCGATCCGTGACAGCAATTCGGCCTGGGAAGGTTTTAACATTTTCATTGCAGCAACGACGCAGGTGCAGGCGGGTTCGTCAGCCTCTGTGACCTCTTGCTGGAGCACTTTGCTCTCGATTGAATAGGCTTCCGCACCGCGATTTCGCGTGGCTTGCCGTCTGTAGTGATCGGTTAAGGCGTGCCTTAAAGTAACGCCGAGCCAGGCATCAAGGCGCTCATGACTCTGGATTTGTGAATGGTGGCGCAGTACTTTGACACAGAAGTCTTGAAAGACATCTTCTGCATCCTGCGGCCTGCTCAATCGCCGACGAAGAAAGCCGAGGAACCGTGTGCGGAATTCGACGAGTTTTATCTCAACGTTACGGCGCGAGACCT
>TARA_R110002051_G_scaffold213189_1_pt1 | contig 13344 bp, 9 predicted proteins | sample TARA_R110002051 | Tara Oceans TARA_R110002051 (sample SAMEA4397023) | marine metagenome | biome: Polar Biome; feature: [MES] marine water layer (ENVO:01000295) within the mesopelagic zone...; material: water (ENVO:00002006), including particulate matter (ENVO:01000060) such as......
CTGGCTGGTCGGCTGAACGGCGAACATGCCGAATTGGACTGGACACCGCTGCGCTATATCCACCGTAATATTGACCGTAACGTGCTGGCAAAACTTTACCGTGGTGCGCGCGTCGGGATGGTGACACCCTTGGCTGACGGAATGAACTTAGTCGCGAAAGAATATATAGCCGCCCAAGATCCCGAAGATCCGGGAGTATTGGTATTGTCGCATCTGGCGGGTGCAGCCGAAGATCTGACCGAAGCTTTATTGGTTAATCCCTATGATATTGAGGGCATGTCAGAAGCGTTATCTCAGGCCTTGGATATGCCATTCAAGGAAAGAAAACGACGCTACACAGCCTGCATGGACCAAGTCGTAAAGACCGATGTTAAAGTCTGGTGCAACAGCTTTATTTCGGCGCTGGAAGCGTGTGAGGTGCCTTTGGCATGGGGTAATTCGACCATGAATCTAAATCCCCAGAAGACGCTCAAGCCCACGACCTGACAGCCACCGAACCGGACAGAATGGTCGGTCTCACTGAATTACTTCTGAGAAGGTATCATTTATGGAATTACAAGTGGCAGCCCGTAGGGGAATGCCACCCGTCCCAAAAGCCCAAGGAATAAAGGGCAAGGTGTCCCACGCGGGGCAGAAACTGTCGCCTTACGAACCAACGGCTTAGCTTCAAGGTGTCCCACGGCTTCTCAGAATACGGACCCATCCGGTTACGGCCGCAAGGATTGCTGTTCGACGGCACGCGGACCGCGCCATGCTTGAGTTCGACACCTGCGTCTGGGCGCTCGATCCCAACCGCGCCTTCCTGCCATGCATCTACTGCACTGGACTCGCTGCATCCGGGACCGGTCCCGCTACCCGGGTCCAGTTTTTCCTCCTGGTGAGATCATGTCGTGTGAGTGTCTGGCTCTTCCCGTTGGCAACGATGCTGACAGGCTCGGCGGCTCGGCGAGGAAACAGGCGGCCTTCCGACCATTGCGTCCGCTGATGGACGATCTTCACCTTTACCCGTGCTACATGTTCGCAAAGTTCGTCGAGTTCTGGGATAAAGACGTAGTGATGCCCGAGAATGTCGCCGACGCGGCTGGCCGCAGAAAACCACCTGCGCTTTGTCTCGCTCCAAGGTTCCTTTTCCGGACAGACCCGAGGTAGGTAGAACATTGGGTGCCGCTGGCGCTGGACCATCTCCGCGCGGGTGTAGAATTCGATCTGCCAAGGGGACCGGAGTTGCGCGATGATCCCACAATCCAGAATAGCAAATTTCGCCTTCGTATAGTGTGTCGTCGCGTCGGCGAGCGCAGAGCTATACCTGAACCTCAATCGGCGACCATTCAACTCCAATACGCGAAACAGGTCCGCGTCCTCCACGTCCCGCATCCCTTGACGGATCATGCTGATATCGTTCGCGCCCGGTGATCCTGTCGTCGCACAGAGGATCGAGCAGAGCGCGGTGCAGATCCGCTCATTGCCGAACTTGTCGGTCAATTTCATATGAGAGGGCGTCCATCCAGGGTGATTGTCGAGATGGTGATAGGTCGCTTGAACGAGGCGAAGTGCGTTCAGGCTCAGTTTCTTTTTTTCGAGAAGTTGCACTACCTTCTCTTCGCATCTGTAGTGGCGCGGACTGGACATCAGCATCTCCTTCGGTTGATCCGAAGAGGACTTATGCCCCAGAGAGACCCGCGCAAAATGCAGGACCACCCAAACTTTCTGCTTGTATATCCGTGGTATCCGCTTGGCTTGCCGTAGTCTGCGCGGGGTGGGCCGTGAAACCCGTCACCCAAATCCGTGAAATGAGCGAAAGAATTCCGCGTGCGTGCCCGAATTGCCCGTTATTCCCGATTGAATTCCGTAGCATTCCCCAGCAATCATATCTAAGCCTTTAGAAAGTTATTCGAATTCCTAATGGGAACCTGAGGGAACCTTTGAAAAAGGGTGGAACCACAGGGGGAAGAGTCCGAGCTACGCGAAAATCACGACGCCGGAGAGCAGGCCGTCGCCGAGTCGATGACCTGAGAAGCACGCCAAGGACGCATAAAACGTGGCATCCTGCCACACGTTCATGCAATCCTTGGCAAAAATGAAAGCCATGGGGAATCGTGCGCTATGGAAATTGTAAAGGTTGACGCAGCTGTCACAGGCCCGGCCACGGCCCTATGCGATGTATTCCTGCTCAGAAATCCCAGTTGCTCCGCTATAAGCACGGGATGAGGAAACACGGGATGCCGACCGATCACGTTTTGCGCTCGCATTGGTCCGGGAGAAGACGGCAACCGATCCCGCGGATGCTCGAAACTCCTCGGTCTGAGCGTCCGCGCGACCTCCTGATTGACCGCTTACAATGAACAGCCCAAACTTTGACCATCTGAAAGATATTGACCCGCCACTGGCAGTTCTTGCTACGCATGCCGAACGATACTTCGTAGACGATGCGAATACGGCGCTGATCAAGACTCGGCAATTTGCAGAGCGGATGGCGCGGGTCGTTGCTGAGTCCGCTGGGGCAGACATTGCCAGCATCGATACGTTCGCTGACATGCTCCGCAACATCCGGCGCGATGGTCTTGTGCCGACCGAGATCCTCGACATCCTCCATCGCTTGCGTGTCGAGGGTAACGCTGCGGTCCACGGTCACGACGGCGAACGCCGGATGGCCTTCGAAGCCATCAAGCTTTGCCATCGTCTTGGAGTCTGGCTGCGTGCGTCTGCGACTCGACAGCCGCGGCTAACCATGCCTTTCAACCCGCCGAAACTGGCAGAGACCGACGCGCCCGCGCTGAAGGATCAGGTGGCGGCGCTACGGTCAGAACTGGAGCAGCGTTCGGCTGAAGCCGCACGTCTTGCCGACGAGGCTGCGAACGCTCATGGCGCCGCCCTGAATGCTGAAGACAGGGCCCGGCTCGCGGAAGAGGAACGGGCGATCTACGCGGAGCTGGCCGAGGAAGCCGAGAGTCGCGCGGCACGACCGGTCGACCGCGGCAAAACGCAAACGTTCATCCAGGCCGCTTTCGAGTCGGCCAAGGACATGGACTTCGACGAGGCCGATACGCGGCTACTGGTTGATGAACAGCTCCGTCAGACCGGGTGGGATGTCGACAGCGGGACGCTGCGATATTCTTTGGGCACCCGTCCTGAAAAGAACCGCAACATGGCCATTGCCGAATGGCCGACATCCTCGGGCCCGGCGGATTACGCTCTCTTCGCTGGACGCACTTTGATCGGGGTCGTGGAGGCCAAGCGCAAACGCAAGAACATCATGTCCGCTGTCGATGTGCAGGCGAGTCGCTACTCGCGCGATATCCAGCCTCATGAGAGCTTCGACTTCGCCGGTGGACCCTGGGATGGGCACCGGGCACCTTTCGTCTTCGCCACCAACGGACGGGGCTTCTATCCGGCGATGGCGACCCACAGCGGGATCTGGTTCCGGGACACACGTGATCCCTCCAATGCCTCCCGCGCTCTGGAGGGGTGGTTCACACCAAAAGGCCTCGTAGAAAGGCTGGAGGTCAATCGGCGGGCCGCGGAGAAGGAATTGGAGGCAAAACCCTTCAACTTCGGTTTTGACCTGCGCCCCTATCAGAGGAAGGCGATCAAGGCCGTCGAAAAAGGTCTCTCCGACGGACAGCGTGAAATGCTGGTCGCGATGGCGACGGGCACCGGTAAGACCAAGCTGGCCATCGCGATGATCTACCGGCTTCTCGATGCGAAACGGTTTTTGCGGGTCTGTTTCGTTGTCGACCGCAGCGCACTCGGGGAACAGGCTGAGAGCGCCTTCGAGACGACGCGTATGGTCGGCGCCAAGACATTCGCTGAAATATTCGGTCTCAGAGGTCTTGAGGACCAGGTCATCGACCGTGACGCCAAGATTCACATCTGCACGGTCCAGAGCCTCGTGAAGCGCGTGCTCGAGCGCGAACCCGGTGAAAGACCTCCAGTCGATCAGTATGATCTGATCCTGATAGACGAATGTCACCGGGGCTACCTTCTCGACCGAGAGATGAGCGAGGCAGAGACGACGTTTCGGGATCAGAACGACTACGTGTCAAAATATCGGCGGGTCGTGGAGTATTTTGATGCCGTGAAGGTCGGGCTTACCGCGACTCCGGCGCTGCACACCGCTCAGATCTTTGGTGACCCGATATACCGCTACAGCTATCGCGAGGCAGTCATTGATGGATGGCTGATCGATCACGATCCGCCTCACCTGATCAAGACCGCGCTCAGCGAGGCAGGAATTACGATTGAGGCGGGCGAGACAATCGATGTGCTGGACCCCCGCACCGGCGAGATTGACATCGCCACTCTCCCGGACCAGCTGGACTTCACAGTCGAGCACTTCAATCGGAAGGTGCGCGCGCCGAAATTCAACCAGGTCGTCGCGGCCGAAATCGCACGTCGAATAGACATCATGTCGCCGGATGCCGGCAAGACGCTCGTCTTCGCCACTTCCGACGATCACGCCGACGAGGTCGTCCAGTGTCTTCGGCATGCCTACCGGGACGAGGGTCTCGAAATTCGCGATGATATGATCCAGAAGGTCACCGGGTCAGTCGACAAGCCCGGCAAGCTGATCCTGAAATATAAGAATGAGGCCGATCCCAGGATCGCCGTAACGGTCGATTTGCTCACGACGGGCATAGATGTTCCTGCGATTACCAACTTGGTCTTCCTGCGCCGTGTGAACTCCCGAATCCTCTATGATCAGATGATCGGCCGCGCGACCCGCAAGTGCGACGAGATCGGCAAGGAGGCCTTCCAAATTTACGACGCAGTCGACCTTTACCCGAACCTTCAGGCCATGACTGAGATGCGGCCCATCGTTGTCGATCCGAAGGTTTCCTTCGAAACCCTCTTTGACGGCTTCGAGAACGCCGGCGACCCCTCCCACCAAGAGGAAATCCTCGACCAGATCATCGTGAAACTGTCCCGCAAAATCCGTCGCATGAATGACGAAATTCGGGAGCAATATACCGCACAGGCTGGCGAGACTCCCGAGGAGACGCTGGAACGCTTCCGAAACGGACCAGCACCCGAAGTCCGACAATGGTCGCAGGCACGACCGGGACTGGGCAAGTTCTTCGACTTCAAGGGCGACCGCGGCGCCCCGCCGATCATTCCCATCTACACCGGCGACGACTCCATTACCGGTGTCACGCGCGGCTATGGTGAGGGCGTCCGCCCCGCCGATTTTATCGAAGCTTTCGAGACGTTCGTGCTCGACAATGCGAACAAGATCGACGCCCTCAATATCGTCGTGACTCGTCCCCGCGCCATGACCCGCGAGAGCTTGCGCGAGTTGCGCCTTGCCCTCGATGCACGCCATTTCACCGAAAGCGCCCTGCGCACCGCTTGGCGGGATCGCACCAACGAGGACATTGCTGCCTCCATCATCGGTTTCATTCGTCAGGCGGCCCTTGGCGACCCCCTGGTCCCCTATGCCGATCGGGTCGATGCGGCCATCAGGAAAGTTGCATCGACGCACGATCTCGACGATGTGCAGCGACGCTGGCTATTTCGGATCGGGGACGAAATGACGAGCCAGGTTGTTATCGACCGGCAAACGTTCGATAACCCGCCCTTCGCACAGCAGGGCGGTTATAATCGCCTCAACAAGATCTTCGGGGGCGAGCTCGACGCCCTCCTCGAGGAGATAAGAACCGAAACATGGGAGCCTGCCGCATGAGCGCCACACAAGACATCGTCGCCAAGCTCTGGAAACTCTGTGACGTCCTCCGCGATGACGGCGTGACCTATTCCGAATACGTTACTGAGCTGACCTACCTCCTCTTTCTCAAGATGATGGCCGAGACCGGGCAGGAGCGCCGCATCCCTGAGGAATACCGCTGGAACACCTTGGCCCGGGCCGAGGGGCTGGCCCAGCTCACGCACTACAAGCATCTGCTCACCGCCCTCGGCGATCCCGAGGAGAAGGACGCTGACGGCAAGGCCAAACCCGCCAAGGACAAGCTCGTCCTCTCCATTTTCGAGAACGCCCAGACCCGCCTGCGCAAGCCAGCGAATCTCAAGAGCCTCACCACCGCCATCGACGACCTCGACTGGTTCGACGCGCGCGAGGAAGGGTTGGGCGATCTCTACGAGGGGCTCCTCCAGAAGAACGCTGAGGACAAGAAATCCGGTGCCGGGCAGTATTTCACCCCGCGTCCTCTGATCGACTGCATCGTCCGCCTGACCAAGCCCCAGTTGAGTGAGCGCATCCAGGACCCGGCAGCCGGGACCGGCGGCTTCATCGTCGCCGCGCACAACCGCATCTATGGCGAGAACAACGAGCTTTACGGTTTGCCCGAGGGCGCGGCCGAACGGCAGCTCCGCGACTGCTACACCCTGGCCGAGCTTGTTCCTGACACGCATCGCCTGTGCCTGATGAACATCATGCTACACGGCATTGAGGGCGACGCGCAGTCCATGGACACGTTGACCGACGAGGGGGCCGGCCTGCCCAAGGCCGACCTCATCCTGTCGAACCCGCCCTTCGGAACAAAGAAGGGTGGCGGTCGGCCACAGCGAGGAGACTTCTCAACCACCGCGGGCACTTCGAACAAGCAGCTGGCCTTCGTCGAGCATATCATCCGCGGCCTCGCTCCCGGGGGCCGCGCCGCCGTGGTCGTGCCCGACAACGTGCTATTCGAGGATGGCACCGGCCGGGCCCTGCGCCAGATGCTGATGAACTGGTGCGACCTGCACACCATCCTGCGCCTGCCCACCGGCATCTTCTATGCCCAGGGGGTAAAAACCAACATCATCTTCTTCACCCGCAACGCGGACAGGAGCGAGAGCGGCGGGACGAAGGCCGTCTGGGTCTACGACATGCGCGCGGGCGCGCCCTCCTACGGCAAGACACGGCCCCTGCGCGCCGAGGACTTCGCCGACTTCGAGGCGGCCTACGGCGACGATCCCCATGGCCGCGCCGAGCGACAGGACCAGGGCGAGGAAGGCCGTTTCCGCCGCTTCACCCGCGAGGACATCGCCGCGCGCGGCGACAATCTCGACATCTCTTGGCTGCGCGACGGCGAGGAAGAGGCCGAGGACGGCCTGACCGACCCCGACGACATCACCGCGGCCATCCTTGGGCACCTGCGCGAAGCCACGCGGGAGATCGAGGCGCTGGTGGTGGAACTGGAAGGCGAGGAAGAGGACGCGGCACCGGCGGCAGTGGCAGCGGAATGAGGGAATTGCCTGAAGGCTGGGCCGAAGGGACAACCCTTGAAGTCTGCACCAGTGAAACGTCTCCCATTCTGACTGGGCCTTTTGGCTCGAACCTCGGAAAAGATGATTTCCGGAGTTCTGGCGTTCCAGTGTTTACTATCGGCGCATTGGGCCGAGAGACAATCTTGCGCGATAAGCTTCGCTACATCGGCGAGGAGAAAGCGGAAGAACTTCCGGCATATCGTCTGCGGCGGGGTGATCTACTGTTCTCGCGGATGGCAGACGTGGGACGTGTCGGATTTGTTCCCGATGACCTCGAGGGGTCCATCTTCAACTATCACATCATGCGGCTTCGTCTGGATGACGAAGTCGTGGAACCGAAGTTCTTCCAATATTACGTTCAAGGGGCCGAACGCGTCACTGAATACCTCAAGTCTGTCAACCGTGGTGCGACGCGAGATGGGATAAATACAAAGCTGTTGCAAGCTATGCCCGTTGCCGTTCCGCCGCTTCCCGAGCAGCGGCGGATCGTGGCGAAGCTGGACTGGATCTCGGCGCGCTCGTCCGCCGCGCGCGACCACCTCGCCCGCACCATCAAACTCGCCACCCGCGCCAAGCAGGCGATCCTTGATGCGGAAACGGTAAAAGGAACGACAGACTGTGACACCTTGCCCGTCGTCATGCTGGCTGATGTTATGTTCGACGGTCCATTCGGGTCCAACCTGAAATCAAAAGACTACACCGCAGAGGGTGTCCGCGTCGTCAGGCTCGAAAACATCGGAGTAATGGAATTCCGGGCAGAGAAGATCACGTTCATCTCTGACGAGAAATACGAAACACTTCAACGCCACACGCTCGCGCCCGACGATATTGTGTTTTCATCCTTCGTTGCCGACAATGTCCGCGCGGCCTTAATCCCCGCAGACCTCGGGACTGCCATCAACAAGGCAGACTGCTTCTGCGTGCGTTGCGACAGGAATATCATCGAACCGAAGTATCTGCTTTTCCGCTTGAGTGCGCGTCAGACATATCAGGACATGGAGGAGATGGTGCATGGGGCGACAAGACCACGGATCGGGCTGAAACATCTCAAGGCCTATGAAATCGCCGTCCCTCCTCTCGAACGCCAGCAAGAAATCGTCCGCCGCATCGAATCCGCTTTCGCCCGCATCGACCGGATGACCGAGGAAGCCAGCCGCGCCGCCCATCTCCTCGACCGGCTCGACGAGCGCCTGCTGGCCAAGACCTTCCGCGGAGAGCTCGTCCCTCAAGACCCCGGGGACGAACCCGCCGAAGCCCTCCTCACCCGCATCCGCGAAGCCCGCGCCGCCGCCCCGAAGGCGAAGCGAGGACACAGAAAGAAGGCCGAAGCATGATCGCTACGGTCCACAAGACCGATTACCGCTATCGCGTGGACGAGTGCGATGTCCACGACAAGGACGCGCTACAAGCTTTTCGAGCCAAGCGCGATGAATGGATGCATTGGCTGCACCATGATGAACATCATGCGATCTCGGGTCAGATCGCCGGGATGCTTTGGTCGGATGCCGTCTTTCGACTGATCAACGAGTCTCGGAAATTTGCCCATGAGGCCGGAGGCAGCTACTCCACCCAAAGCGGTATCATCGCGCGTTCACTTGACCGAGGCTACGTGGCAGAACAGGTGATTGCATTCCGAAAGGTGATGGAGAAAGCGGCTCGAGACCCCAAGAAGCAGGTTATCTCCTTGCGTCGACTGATTGATGATGTCCGGGAGAACCGCCATCTGCTGACGCGCGAGATGTTCGTGTGTCACGACGGGCTTTCTTTCGATGACAGCGCCGGTATGGATGATCTGCCGCCTCCGGACGAGCATGGCGTGGCTATGGCTTGGGTCGATACGACAGGCCCCAGGGCGTTCGGAATGTCTCGGCACATGCATGAAGCCTTTGATCGAATGATGGATGACGCACCAAGGCAGAGAGATCGCGGGGATCTGATCGGCGAGTCATTTTTTGCGGAGATCGAGACAATTCTTGGGGAAGCGCCCTTCGACGACCTTCGTCGCCATGCAAACAAGATGCTGTTGCACGCCGCTGATGGCTTCAGTCGGGGCAAGAATCCTGCCGAAGGGATCACGCTGGACAAGGTGTGGACCTGTCACAAGGCTATCCTCATGGTTGCGAACAGGGTTTCGGTGGCGATCGGTGGGTCGAACATTGGCGCTGTTCCTACACCCCAATACGACGTGCTGGAGCACTGGGAGGCTCCGTTTGCTCCCGAAGGGAATTTCGAGGAGTTGCTGGCTCAATGGAGCGAAGAGAACAATCGCCGCGAAGACTGGTGCCAAGAACTGTTCAAGAGCTGATCGGGGTAAACGTATTACTTTGCAGCAAGAAGCCCTCATGGCCGCTATATCTCCTGATTTCTTGAAAGCGGCTCAGGATTCGCCGAACGGCAAGCCGGGCGTCTCTTCCTGTCCGTCGCTCGGCTTTTTGGGGGATGCATTTTCAAGGTCCAATGGAGGCAGCCCAAGAAACACGCGATCCTTCGGACGGGTAATGTGTGCTTCGACGCGCGCCAGACTGCGCCTGCGTGCGTCGTCCGAGAGGGTTTTGAGACCGGCCAAATACGCTGCCCCGTAGAGCAACTTCCGGCGCGCCTCGTCCTTGCGTTCCTGCTTTGTCGCCTGCGCCTTCAGATCTTTCAGACGGTTTCGGTCCTGTTCCATCTTCTTTTCAATTGCAGCGATGCGATCGTCGACTTTCGGCATAATTGTGTCTCCGTATTTATTGTTTCATGCAGTGGAGATCGTGCTCGGCGTCTTCAGCCGCATCCGGTCTGAAAAATTATTTGCGGAGCCCGGCGAGAGATCCCGCCAAACCCGCGGCGCAAGCCAAGGGCGCAGTTACGCAAACTCTCGAGTTTGCCGCGCGCCTGCCGCGGGCTTTCTTCGAGCGGAGATCGACCACAGGCACGATCTCCGCTCCATGGAACGAACAAGCCTCCACCCAGCGAGCCACTGCCCGCTCCACGTTTTCTCGCGGTCTGACGGGCGTTCTTCCGTCAAGGCTGCCGCCTATGCCGAGCGAACCAGGATGACTGATCGTCGGACTGGCCTCGTCCACAACTACAGCCGTCTACCGGGGCTCCTTCGCAAGGGTCTGGTCAATTGGGAGGGCACGGCGGAGGAGTTGTGGAATGCCGCCGAGGCGAGCGAGACCCGGATCAATGCCCGAGTTGGACGGGAACTTCGCCCGGCGTTGCCCGCCGAACTGCCGCTCGACGAACAGCACCGGCTTGTTCATGGGTTTTGTTGCTGGCTCAACGACCATCATCAGATTGCCGCGCACTGGGTCATCCATGCACCCAACTTTCATAATCCCGAGGCCGGGAAGCGGCTCTGGAATCCAGAGATGTCGAAGGCCGAACAGAACGCCTACGAGGAAGCCCTCTTCGATCCGGAGCAAACCAACCTGAATTTCCACGCACACATTCGCTGGACAGTGCGTCGAGTGGACAAAGCATCCGGGGCGTTCGGTGAGAAGACGCGTGAGTTTGATCGCACGGACCCATGGGAACTCAGCGCGGAAGAGCGTCACGAAAAACGCAAGCCTAAGAAGAAGATCGTTGGTCGTGACGTGATCAAGAACATCCGGAGCGAATGGGAGCGTCGCGTGAATGCAGCTCTGGAAAAGGCAGGGTCGTCAGCTCGGATCGACCTGCGCTCCTACGCAGCGATGGCGGCGGCTGGGGATGCGCCGGAAGGGCTGCGTTCGCAGGAGCATGTTGGTCCGGAGCGGACACAGAAACTTCGCACGACGGCCAATACCTTGCACAAGCCAATGGTCGCCGAGCGAAACTCGATAGTCCGCGAAGAGAACCAGACTCGTTGGGACAACTGGTTCGAGTTGCGACGCCTTGCACGAGAGAAAGCCCGCCTCGAAGGCGAGTCCGAGCGCATCGCTCGAGAGAACGAGGATCGCCGACGTGCGCAAGACGACCACGATAAGGAACGACTTCGGGAGGCAAAGACGGACGAAGACCGGGCGGATATCGTAGCCAAAGCGAGCTCGATCGATGCATTCAATCCTACATGCCCCCTGGACGCGGCAATGCGATGGGCGGAGAGCGTCGGAGAATCTTCCGAAAGCTTAAAATATGATGATGAGTTCGACGGGACCGTCGACCTGGAAGCGCCATCTGATCCACATCAACCGCCACCCCCCGGCGAAACTCTCCGCGTGAAGCGGCGCCACCGCGAACGGCAGCGCGTGAGAGGTTCTTGAGTGGTTTGTTCAATAGCCCGGATGGCAATGGGTTTGAGCAGTCTCTGCATTAGACACGTGGTCCCGACGGTGCTGACAACCATGTTCTGGAAGCGGCATTACGACAAGCGCCCATGGCGTGCAACGAAGTTCCGCCCAATCAGGCTACCGACCGGGAGGGCGGCTTTTCAGATACTTTGCGTCTGGAGTTCTTTGCCGCCTGAAGCAGGCCAAGGTTGACGCGGCAGGTCTTGTCAGACAACCGGCTACCCTTCTTTTCGAAAAAATCCCGGTAGGTGAAAATCGCGCATAATGAAGGGTCCAGTTTTTTGCAGTCATAATCTGGCAAATTGCTTTGATCGAGGGGCGACAGACTGTCCCACCAGGCAACAGCCGCCCGTGCTTCATTGGCCAGAAATTCCTTCGTCTCGGCAAACGCCCCGATTGCTTCCACTCTCGAATGAGCCGACTCATCGCAACGTGCCTGGCGTTCGTTCCTGGCAACTTCGATCAGAATGGCATCGTTGATATCTTTCGAGCCATGAGTCTCGTGCAACGAATGTCGATAGCCTACAATCGCCTCAAGTTCGTCTATGGTTAGGGAAGCGAGTTCTCGGCCAAAGGTGTTAAGTCGGCGGGTAACCTCTTCCGCGAACCAGAAATCCTCCGCTGCTCGGCTTAGATCATGCTCGGCCTGCCAGTAACCGCCTGCCAGGGACATGGAACAATGAAACGCGTTGGGAGGCATCAAGGAGGGCATAGCGGACACTTCAAAGTTTGCTGCCTTGAATGCGCCGTCCTGTCCGCGCTCCACTGACACAAGCACGCCAACGGAAGCGCCACTGTGGGGTGTCATGAACCGCTCGAGTTTTTCGAGCGTCATTTTGCGAGCCGCCTCGCGAATCTCGTATGCGGCCGCAGACGCGGCCTCGATCAGAGGTCGTGGGCTTGGGCAGGGGCAAAGGATCATCTGAATCTCCGATATTTTGTGGAGTTCAGAAGATAAGAATGAACCGTCTCCGACGGAAAAACATGAGGCTCATATTTCTTGGGCAATGACCGTTTCCTTCGAATGCCGAAGCGCGCAGATGCCTGCGTTTTTCCGTCGCCGATGTGAGTTCACGGTCATTGTTGCCGGGCATGGTCCCTGGGTCGAGCGGCCACCAGTTATGGTTCGTGTGAACTGTTATTTGTCTTCGCGTCTGGTCGAGACGCGAGCTCGACGAGAGTATCGCAAATGTGCTATTACTCCACGGACAATCGAGGTTTTCCGATGTGTGAGAAGGTGTTAACGTTCCGTGAAAAGTTGGGAAGTGCCCGGCCTAACCTCGTAAAGCGACAGGCAAAGAATGCTCGCAAAAGAGCGATCGCCATCAGGTTGCGTGCTCTGCGGGATTCACGCGGATTAAGCCAGACCGAGGTTGCCGAAATCGGTGGAATGACCCAATCCATGATCGCAAGGCTCGAAGCCCTCACCGGGCCGGTGCCAAGGCTTGAATCGATCGAACGCTACGTCGAGGCCTGCGGTGGCCATATGGCCCTTCACATTTCCCGCGACGGATTCAAGCGTTAGGCATCCAAATCGATGCATCGCGTTCCAGAGCTTGTAGATCTATATAATTGATCCCAAGTTCGGCCGCTGTATCGATAGCACCTTGAGTGAAGGCCGAGGTTGTTGTCAGAAATGCCCGATCTGTTTTTCTGAGCGCCTATGCACCATGGAGATCTCTCACGACATCCGGACCAATCTTGGATGTCCAATGTTTGCATCGGGCAACCCGTGTTTCAGTTGCGCGCCCAGTGCGTCAGGTGTCGGTCTTTTATCAGACCGATTAGAGCCTTGTGCTTTCAGGTGTTGATGCCGAACACTATCCAGCCCCACGAGACTGAACTGCTGGGGTCGAGAGGGGCAACCCCTCTCGACGCTCTCCCCGAC
>TARA_R110002051_G_scaffold56046_6_pt1 | contig 13343 bp, 13 predicted proteins | sample TARA_R110002051 | Tara Oceans TARA_R110002051 (sample SAMEA4397023) | marine metagenome | biome: Polar Biome; feature: [MES] marine water layer (ENVO:01000295) within the mesopelagic zone...; material: water (ENVO:00002006), including particulate matter (ENVO:01000060) such as......
TTGGTTTTGACTTAAATCTCCGTGTAATGCACCGGCATTGTAACCGTCTTCAATTAATTTTTCAGCTACTTTTTGAGTATCACGTTTTGTTCTACAGAAAATAACAGAAAAAATATCTGGGTTGGTATCTGCTAATCTTTTTAATGCAGGGTAGCGGTCTCTACCTCCAACAACATAATATTCATGTTGTACAGTTGAAGCACCAGAATTCTTAGCGCCTACTGTAATCTCTTGTGGAGAATGCATGAATTTTTTAGCAATAACTGCTACCTCTTTAGGCATGGTTGCAGAAAATAACCAAGTAGATTTTTCTTTAGGAGTATTAGAAAGAATCTCTTTAATATCTTCCATAAAGCCCATATTTAGCATTTCATCTGCCTCATCAAGAACGCAATAGTCAATTTTAGATATATCAACAAGACGTCTGCTGATCATATCTTTCATTCTACCAGGGGTAGCTACAATAATTTGAGCACCTCTTTTTATTTGTCTTGCTTGTTCCGTAATACTAGCGCCACCGTAAATAGCAACAACGTTGATATTACGTTCATACTTAGAGTATGCTTGCATTTCATTAGTGATTTGCAAACAAAGCTCACGAGTTGGGGATAGAATTAAGCCTTGTGTGGTTCTGCTATCGCTATCAATTTTTTGAATTAATGGAAAGCCGAACGCGGCAGTTTTACCTGTTCCTGTTTGCGCTAAGGCAACCAAATCGGTTTCACTTTCCAATAAAATTGGGATTGCTTTTTCTTGTACTTCTGATGGGGTTTCAAAACCCATATCAGTAATAGCATCTAATAAGGACTTTTGCAGTCCTAGTGCTTCAAACTTTGTCATAAATATGTTTTACTAAATCGCAAATATGAATGTTGCATAGAGCGATTATCGTTTATAACCTATTTAGACTCAGCGCAACACATGCTATACTAGCGGCGTTAATTAATTTGCAAAGGTACTGCGAATAATTGATTCAGTATAATTAAATAGTAAGTAATACTAAGGAGCCAGTAAATAACCATATACAGAAAGGAAAGTACCCGTAATTCCAAAGATAATCATAAGTACAATTAAGCCCTTTTGTAGTTTTGGGTTATCGTAAATTATAATACAAACGGCGCCAAGTACTATACATATCTGATAAAAAAGTAATGCATAGTCGAACCTTTTGGTTGCATAATCATAGGTTTGGGTTAATTGTTCCCATTCTTTAACACCTGTTATTTTTCCCATTTCCCCTTCTATGTCTTGTACCCAGTTTTCTTTACCTACTTTAGCAGAACCTAAAAGAATTTCAGTTTTTTCAGCATCATATTTTATTATTTTGTCTTTAACTTCTACAATTTTCTGATTGATTACTGATACCTTATCTTCGGTTACAATTCCGCTTTCAATTAGGGCAACCAAATAGTCAAGCTCACTCTCTTTTAAACTTTCTTTAATACTTTTAGATTGGTACCAACTAGAGTAACTTACTACGTTGTTATGAGCAATCATCATTTCTTCCTCTAGTTCTCCATTTACCATTTGCGAAATTGCCATTAAGGCCGCAAATAAAGCTATTAAAACACCACCTATAGCTTCAGCCCTTTCAGATGCTACAGATACCTCTACTGTTTCTCTCTTATTTTTATCTTGTAACATTAATATTATTTAAATATGTAATTAACTTTTTAAATGCCAAACCACGATGGCTTATCTTATTTTTTATCTTCATGGGTAATTGAGCAAATGTTTCCTCATAACCATTTGGTTTAAAAATTGGGTCATAACCAAAACCGTTTTGTCCTGTTTTATTTTCTGTAATTTCACCATCTACTGTCCCTTCAAATATATGTGTTTCACCTTTTATATTTAATACAATTACTGTTTTAAAGAAAGCAGTTCTGTCACTTTTACCCTCCAAATTTTCTAGCAATTTTGCCATATTTTCTTTAGAGTTGTTCTGCGGACCAGCATAGCGTGCAGAGTATACACCGGGTTCACCATTGAGCGCTTTAACTATTAGACCTGTGTCATCGGCAAAGCATGGAATATTATAGGTTTTGGTTACATAGTTAGCTTTTATCCTTGCATTGCCGTCTAGGGTACTTGCTGTTTCGGGTATATCTTCAGTACATCCTATGTCATCTAAACTAACCAATTCAATAAATGATGGTACTAGTTGTTGAATTTCTTTTAATTTATTATGATTGTGAGTTGCAAATACAAGCTTCATTTTATGAATTTGGTGTCTAGTTTTTTCAATTTACATCTTCAAAAGTAGTAATTTTATAAGATGGAATTAAAGTTGCCACCGGCTATCGTGTTTTTATTTTTTGGTCTAATGATGTATATTTTAGCTACATTTTTACCTTTTGGTTTCTTCGATTTTTTTGGAAGAATTTTACTAGCTAAAATTTTACTAGCTTTTGGTGGTATAGTTGTATTTGCTGCGCTTTTTCAATTTTATATAGCAAAGACAACAATTGATCCTACTAAACCTAATAATGCTTCTAAATTAGTTGTAAATGGGATGTTTAAGTTTTCTAGAAACCCCATGTATTTAGCTATGTTAGTTGTTTTATTAGCGTTAGGTATTTTTTTTGGTAATGCTTTTAATACGCTTATAGCAGCTGCATTTGTTGGGTATATGAATCGTTTTCAGATTATACCAGAAGAACGTATTTTATTAGATAAGTTTGGTCGTTCTTTTAAAGAGTATTGTACCTTAACAAGAAGATGGTTCTAGCTCCTTTTGTACTGTATAGGTATTAGTAAAATAGGTAATAATTAAAAATATTAACATATTTGCTTATAATTTAATAAATTAGTTTTTTAATTAATATTCATGATAGCGATAATTACAGGAGATATTATAAATTCTGAAAAGCATCCAAGTTCGAAATGGATAAATTTATTAAAGCAATACTTTAATACGTTTGGGGATGCGCCTATGAATTGGGAAATTTATAGAGGAGACGAATTTCAATTAAAGGTGACTAAGAAAAGTGCCTTATTTACCGCAATCCGTATTAAGGCAATGTTGAAATCTATTAAGGGTTTAGATGTTAGAATGGGAGTAGGGATAGGTTTAGAAACGTATATAGGTAAAGGAGTGACAGAATCTAATGGACCTGCGTATCAACGATCCGGTAGAAATTTTGAAACTCTAAAAGAAAGTAAAGTAAACCTAAGTATAGCTACTGGAGATAAAGCCCATGATCGTACGCTAAATTTAATGCTAAAGCTGGCTTTAGATTTTATGGATGATTGGAGTGTTGTTTCTGCAGAAATAGTCACACTAGTATTAGACAACCCTGAAGATTCACAAAAAGAGATTGCACAAAAACTGGGAATTAAACAATCAGCAGTTAGTCAACGACGTAAAAGAGCAAGGGTAGATTTAGTTTTAGATGTATTGGCTTATTATGAAGCGTTATTAATAGAGGATTAGCATGTTACTATTTATAAAATTGATTTTAGCTCATTTAATAGGTGATTTTTTACTTCAACCAAATAAATGGGTTATTCATAAACAATCTAATAAAATAGCTTCTAAGTATTTATACACTCATGTATTACTACATTTTGGACTGTATTTATTAATACTATGGGACTTATCTTTATGGAGACTAGCTTTATTAATTACCGTAAGTCATTTGATTATAGATTTGCTTAAGCTGTATTCTGATTCATTGTTTAAAAATAAAAGTATTCCGTTTTTTATAGATCAAGGTTTACATGTTATAGTAATCTACTGTTGTGTATTCTATGCTAATTTGTATGATCAAACCTTATCTCTTTTTAAAAATTTGGACTGGTATTTGGTAACAGCGATAGTTTTTGTAACCTATCCGGCGGCGATTATAATGGGGAAAATATTGGAAGGTATGTCCAATCAAATTGAGACAGACCATAAATCACTACCCAATGCTGGAAAATATATTGGTATAATTGAAAGGCTATTTGTGTTGATTTTTATAATAATAGGAAGGTGGGAAGTAATAGGGTTATTAATTGCCGCTAAATCTGTCTTTAGATTTAATGACCTTAAGGAGCGTAATAATAGGAAACTTACTGAATATATTTTAATTGGCACCTTAGTAAGTTTTGGTTTAGCCATTTTAGCTGGTCTTCTTTATATTAATTGATTATGTGTCAAAAGATTTGCTTATTCTGCATATTTCTACTCGTGATTACTCAGGCAACTTATACTCAAGATAATAATTTTGAATCTATTGATGGTATACATATTGCATATATTGATGAAGGAGAAGGAGAGCCTGTTTTATTACTCCATGGCTTTTTAAATACAAAAAAAGCATGGAATAAAACATTGTTGAAGAAAGACTTACTTAATGCAGGTTACAGAGTAATAATTCCAGATTTACGAGGAAACGGCGATTCTGACAAACCACAAGAAGAAAAAGCATATCAAAATAATGCAGAGGTAAAAGACTTGGTATTATTAATGAGTTATTTGAATATAAAAAAGTATAAAGCTATAGGTTATTCAAGAGGAAGTATTGTTTTAGCAAAATTACTTGCAGAAGATAAACGTATAGAAAAGGCTGTTTTAGGCGGTATGGGTATAGATTTTACTAACCCTCAATGGGATCGTAGAATTATGTTTGCAAAAGCATTTGATGGTGATGTAAATGAAATAACTAAAGGCGCTGTGGAGTATGCTAAGTCAATTAATGCAGATATGCGTTCGCTACACTTGCAACAGAAATACCAACCAGTAACCTCAATAGAAGAATTAAGAAAAATAGAAATAAATGTACTAGTTATTTGTGGAGATGAAGACTCAGATAATGGAAATGCAACAGCGTTGATGCAAGTTTTTAAAAATGGTTCCTTTGTAAATGTGCCGGGGGATCATAATGGTACATATAGAACCGCCAATTTTTCAAATGAAATACTAAAGTTTTTAAAGTAATAATATGGCTTTTGATTGTTTTACATCATAACTACAAGTTTTTGTTTTATTTATATGATAACATTTATCAGGATAAATTAAATTTTTACATTTGTTACTTGTTTTTTTAAAAATTCTTATCTAACCAAAAGGTTAAAATGGTCGAAGTAAGTAGAAAGTATGTTTTTGATTTCGATAGTACATTAACTAGGGTAGAAGCCTTAGATGTACTTGCAGAAATGACTTTACAAGGAAAGTCGAATAAAGAAGAAATAATAAAAGAGATTCAAAAAATCACCAATCTAGGTATAGATGGGGATATTTCGTTTACAGAGTCTTTAGAACGTCGAATTAAATTACTTCACGCTAAAAAAGATGATTTGGACGGCTTAGTTAAAGAACTACGAAATAAAATTTCAAAGTCAATAGCATCTAATAAAGAATTTTTTGAAAAGTATGCAGATGATATTTATGTAATATCTTGCGGCTTTAAAGAGTTTATAGATCCTATTGTTAAAGAGTATAATATACCTTCTAATAGAGTGTTTGCGAATACTTTTAAATTTGACCAAGAAGGTAATATTATTGGTTTTGATGAAGATAATGTCCTCTCCCAGCATAATGGTAAAATAGATTGCCTAAAGCAAATGAATTTGGACGGTGAAGTTCAAGTTATAGGAGATGGTTATAGCGATTATGTAATGCGCGAAGCAGGTATAGCAGATAAGTTTTTTGCTTATACCGAAAACGTTCATAGAGAAAAAGCCGCTAATAATGCGGATTATGTTACACCCAGTTTAGATGAATTTTTATTTGTGAACAAGTTGCCAAGAAATATTTCGTATCCCAAGAATAGGATTAAGGTCCTTTTATTAGAAAATGTACATACCGCTGCATTTGATAACCTATCAGAAGACGGTTTTTCTGTTGAGTTGATAAAAAATAGTTTATCGGAAGAAGAGCTAATTGAAAAAATTAAAGGGGTTCATGTTTTAGGAATCCGCTCCAAAACCCAAGTAACAAAAACAGTTTTAGATGCTGCAGATAAACTTTTAGTAGTTGGTGCTTTTTGTATAGGGACTACCCAAATAGATTTAGAAAATGCAAAAAAGAAAGGTGTAGTCGTTTTTAATGCACCTTATAGTAATACAAGGTCTGTAGTAGAGTTGGCTATTGGTGAAATTATTATGCTTATGCGTAGTGTTTTTGACCGTAGTAGAGAAATACATGAGGGTCAATGGCAAAAGACTGCTGCAGGCTCCCGTGAAGTTCGTGGAAAAAATTTAGGTATAGTTGGTTATGGTAATATAGGCAAACAATTGTCAGTATTGGCAGAAGCAATGGGTATGCGTGTCTACTATTATGATGTTGATGATAAATTAGCCCTAGGCAATGCTGTAAAATGTAATACACTCGAAGATTTGTTAAACGTATCAGATGTAGTAACCCTGCATATAGACGATAATAAAGCAAATAAAAATTTTATTGGTGAAAGAGAAATAAACCAAATGAAAAAAGGCGCAATGCTCATAAACCTTTCACGAGGTTTTGTGGTTGATATTGATGCACTTGCAGAAGGTTTAAAAAGTGGTCATATTGGTGGAGCGGCAATAGATGTATACCCAGATGAGCCTGCTAGTAATGGTGTATTTCAAACAAAATTACAGGGGTTTCCAAATGTTATTTTAACGCCCCATGTTGGTGGAAGTACAGAAGAAGCACAACGAGATATTGCTGATTTTGTACCTAACAAAATAATGGATTATATTAATTCTGGCAATACAGTTGATGCTGTAAATTTTCCAAATATTCGATTACCAAAGCAAAACAAATCGCACCGCTTTTTACACATTCATAAGAATGTTCCTGGTATAATGGCAAAAATTAATAAAGTTTTAGCAGAGTACGAGCTAAATATTTCTAGCCAATACCTTTCTACGGATAATGAAGTTGGTTATGTTATAACTGACTTAGATAAGGAGTACAATAAAGATGTTATAAAGGCACTTAAGAAGGTAGAGAATACTATTAAATTTAGAGTTCTTTACTAGTCTTCATTAATAGTTATTTTTTAAAACAAAAACAGCAAGTGTGTAATTATACTTGCTGTTTTTGTTTGTACGCATTGTTTTCTTCTATAGTCACAACATTAATTTAAATTAAGAGAAGCTTTTATAGTATATTCAACATTTGTAGGAAATACCTTTAATAATGTTAAGAAATATTATATCGAAATTAAAACAGCATAAAAGCTTTAAAAACTATTACATCTTGGTTTTTACGGTAATTGTATTAACAATTGTAATACAATCAATTATCCAATATTCTTTGGCGAAGCAGCGGCAAGATGCATTAAGAATAAATATAGCTGGTAGACAAAGAATGTTGTCTCAAATGATTATTAAAGATTTGTATAAATGTAAGTATTACACATGTGATTTTGGTAAGTTAAGAGTAGTATTGAACAAACTTGAAAACACAAATGAGGCCTTACAAAAAGGAAATTTAGCCATAGGAATAGAACCGTTAGAGGATGAAAGTATTCAAGCTAATTTTAATAGATTAGAACCTCATTTAAAGGCAATTATATTTAGATTAAATGATTTTAATAATTTACATGCTGTGTCAATAGATGCTATATCGGTAGAAGCAGATGAATTTTTAAAAATTATGGAAGAAATAGTGAATCAGTTTCAAAAGTCATCAGAAAAGGACATAAAAACGTTAATGATTGTTGAATTAGAGTTAGCAATTTTTTCTTTGGTGATTCTTGTTTTTGAGATTTTCTTTTTTATTAATCCTTCAATTAAGAAAATTACGATTCAAAATAAAAAACTGAAAGAGATTTCATGGCATCAATCTCATGCTTTTAACTCTCATATAACTAATATTAAGAAGTATCGTCATATTCTTGGAATAGAGAAAAACTTAGAATACAAAAAAGAGTTATTAGATGTTATAATGGAGGAATTAGAAGATTTAGAAAAGGTGTCGGATCATATGGTTAAATCCTTAGAAAAAGAGCAGTAGATTTAAGCTATTTTTTAATTATGATGATAAGGCTCATTTTTAAGAATAGTATAGGCTCTATAAATTTGTTCAGTAATAAATAGACGTACCATTTGGTGTGAGAAGGTCATTTTAGAAAGACTAATTTTTCCTGAAGCTTTTGAATAAATAGCATTACTAAACCCGTAAGGTCCACCAATTAAGAATACTAATTGTTTAATTCCAGAATTCATTTTCTTTTGAAGGTATTGCGAAAACTCTACTGAAGTATACTGTTTTCCCTTTTCATCGAAAAGAATTAACACATCTGTGGCAGTTAGTTTTTTAAGAATTAATTCGCCTTCCTTTTCTTTTTGTTGGTCTTCAGATAGATTCTTGGCTTTTTTCAAATCTGGAATTAGTTCAATTTCAAAATTTACATAGTGCTGTAATCTTTTCTGATAAACCTCAATAAGCTCATTTAGTTGAGAACTATCAGTTTTTCCAATAGCTAAAAGTTTTATAGTCATATTTCAAAAGTAAATTAATTTTTACAAATGTCTTTGTAATTTAGCAACACAATAGATTTTAAAAATATGATTTCAGAAAAACAGTTCAAAGAAGAAATTACATTGATTATCTCCAATGCCATAAGAGAAGATGTTGGTGATGGCGACCATAGTTCTTTAGCATGTATACCAAAAACAGCCACTGGAAAGGCTAAATTACTAGTAAAGGATAGTGGTATAATTGCTGGTATAGATTTTGCAAAACTTGTTTTTTATTTTGTGGATCCTAACTTAAAAATAGACGTATTAATTAAAGATGGCTCACCAGTAAAATACGGAGATATTGTTTTTTATGTTGAAGGCAGCTCGCAAAGTATATTAAAAGCGGAACGTTTAGTGCTGAATGCAATGCAGCGTATGAGTGCTATAGCTACAAAAACGAACATGTTTGTTAATCTACTTGAAGGTACTGGAACAAAAATTTTAGACACAAGAAAAACAACTCCCGGTATACGAGCACTTGAAAAGTGGGCTGTGAAAATTGGAGGGGGTGAAAATCATAGATTTGCATTGTATGATATGATTATGTTAAAAGATAATCATATAGATTTTGCAGGTGGAATAACCCAGGCCATTAATAAGACACAGGACTATTTAAAAGAAACAGGTAGGGACTTAAAGATTATTGTTGAAGCCAGAAATTTAGATGAAATAAAAGAAATTTTAAAATCAGAAGGCATATACCGTATTTTAATTGATAACTTCGACTATAAGGATACGAGAGAGGCTGTTAAATTAATAGGTAGCAAATGCCTTACAGAATCGTCTGGTGGAATTAATGAGAAAACAATTCGAGAATATGCAAATTGCGGAGTCAATTATATATCATCTGGTGCACTAACACATTCAGTTTATAATATGGATTTAAGTTTAAAAGCTGTTTAAATGTCTTTAGAGGTCGAAGAGAAACTAGATAAAATTCCGATTATAAATTGGTTTGTTAAGCTTTTAAAAAAGCTAAGACTTCCTGGTTTTGAAGGTCTTTCTGTTTATGACCTTTTAGAAATGTATGTTCTAGGTTTATTAAATGGAACCTTATCTACACGTGCTAGTGCCATTGCTTTTAGCCTATTTATGGCATTGTTTCCGCTATTAATTTTTATGGTTACTTTGATTCCGTTCTTGGTATCTTATATAAGTATTGAACATGGAGATTTTGATGTGCAATTTAGATTGTTTTTAGAGTCGTTCTTACCTAGCGCAACGGGTGATTATTTTGGTGAGGTATTTCAACAAATTAAGGACCAAAAAAGAGGAGGATTATTATCGTCATCTTTTATTCTTTCCATATTTTTAATTGCAAATGGAGTAAACTCTATTTTTGGAGGGTTTGAAAATTCTTATCATATAGAGTTAACACGACATTTTTTTAGACAATATATCTATGCTTTAATGGTCGGTTTAATTTTAGCTATTTTAATTATTTTAGGCTTTGTGGCCTTTATATATTTTGAGTTCTATATTCTTGGTTATTTGTCTGAATTTGCAGCGAAGCAAGGGGGGTACGTAATGGGTGATGACGAGGTATTTGGTATACAAATTGCAAAAATTCTATTCTTTATAATATTATCATATTTTACTACTGCTATTCTTTATTATTTTGGAACCAGAGAAGGTAAACAGGCAAGTTTCTTTTCTTTTGGAGCCTTAATGACTACAATCTTGTTTTTAATAACCTCTTATCTTTTTGGAATATATGTTGAAAAATTTGCTAGATATAATGAATTGTATGGTGCTCTTGGAGGATTATTGATTTTAATGGTTTATATCTGGTTAAATTCTAATATATTGCTACTTGGCTTTGAGTTAAACGCATCGTTAAATACATTAAGAAAAATCACTAAAAAAGAATGATAAACCGTACTGTTCAGTTAAGTATTTTGTTTTTACTATTTATATCAATAAATGTTTCTGCACAGTCCGTCTTCGGAACATGGAAAACGATAGATGACCGCACAGGTTTACCAAAAGGGATTATTGAAATTTACAAGAAAGACGGCTTAATGTATGGTAAAGTGGTTAAAATTTTAGAAAAAGGTAAAGAAGGGGTTACTTGTGTAAAATGTGATGGTGAATTAAAGGACAAGCCTGTAGAGGGTATGGAAATAATAACCGCAGGCGAAAAACACGAAGATGGTGAGTGGAAGGGAAAAAGACTTTTTGACCCAGAGCAAGCAATGACTTTCAGATTTAAAATATGGTTAAACCCAGAAAATTCTAATGAATTAAAAGTTAGGGGATACTTGGCATTTATTTTCAGAACCCAGACTTGGTTACGAGTGGAAGGATAACTATGGCAGATTTTATTAATGTAATATTACCGATACCATTAGCCCGAAGCTTTACCTATAGCCTTAATGAAGCAGAGGCAGCATTGCTTCAACCAGGTATGCGCGTTGCAGTACCCTTTGGAAAATCAAAAATATATACCGGTATTGTGCATAGTATGCATCAGAATCCTCCAGAAGCATACGAGGCTAAAGAAATTCATGAGATATTAGATGAATATCCAATTGTAAATTCAATTCAAATAAGACATTGGGAATGGATTGCGTCTTATTATATGTGCACATTGGGTGAAGTAGTACGCAGTGCATTACCAAGTGCATTTTTATTAGAAAGTGAAACCTTAGTTCTCAGAAATAGAGAATATGAAATAGATGAAAGTGAACTTTTAGATGATGAGTTCTTGGTGTTTGAAGCCCTTCAACACCAGTCTATACTTAAGGTTCAAGAAGTATCTGCAATAGTTGAACGAAAAAATGTACTTCCTATTCTTCAAAGATTATTAGAAAAGAAAGTTATAGTACTAAAAGAAGAAGTTTACGAACAATACAAACCTAAATTGGTTAGGTATGTTAAGTTGGGAACAGCATATTTATCTGATAAAAAACTCGAGGAACTTTTAAATTCGTTAAGTAGAGCACCTAAACAAAGTCAAGTAGTACTTTCCTTATTTCAATTACAGGGCAAAACCCAAAAACCTATTAAAGTATCGGATCTAGAAAAGTCAAGTAACACATCTAAAGCTGTAATTAAGTCTTTAGTAGATAAAGGCATCTTAGAAGAATATTTTATTAAGACGGATAGAGTTGATTATGATAATGCCGCTGATAATTCAGCAACAAAAGATTTAAATGAATATCAGGCATTAGCATTGACAGATATTAGAGCTTCGTTTGAAAAAAATAAGGTAACATTATTAAAGGGAGTTACATCATCAGGTAAAACTGAAGTTTATGTAAAATTAATTGAAGAATGTCTGGTAAAAGATTTACAAGCCCTGTATTTACTACCAGAAATTGCTTTAACTACTCAATTAATAAGTAGATTACAAGAGTACTTTGGAGAAAAAATTGCCATTTATCATTCAAAATATAATGTTCAGGAACGTGTAGAAGTTTGGCAGAATGTTTTACAAGCCAAGCCCAAGGCACAATTAGTTATTGGAGCAAGATCAGCCATGTATTTGCCTTTTAGTAAATTAGGACTGGTAATTGTAGATGAAGAACATGAAAGTTCTTTTAAGCAATTTGATCCCGCTCCAAGATATCATGCCCGGGATGCTGCAATAGTTTTAGGTCATCTTCATAACGCAAATATTTTGCTAGGCTCGGCAACGCCAAGTGTAGAAAGTTACTATAATACGCAAACTGGTAAATATGGTTATGCAGAAATAACTAGACGGTATGGAAATGTTTTAATGCCAGAAATGGAATTGGTTGATATTAAAGAAGCCGCACGTAAAAAAAGAATGAAGGGTCATTTTTCGGATAGGCTTTTCCTTGAAATGGAAGAAACACTTAAAGAAGGAGCTCAAATTATACTATTTCAGAATAGAAGGGGGTTTGCGCCTTTATTGGAGTGTTTAACTTGTGGTCATTCGCCTCAATGCCCTAATTGCGATGTAAGTTTAACTTATCATCAATTTAGAAACCAATTACGTTGTCATTACTGTGGGCACCATACTGCATTGCCAGAAAGTTGTTTTGCATGTGGAAGTCCAGATTTAGACACAAAAGGTTTTGGTACCGAACAAATAGAGAAAGAAGTAATAGGGTTGTTTCCAGACGCTAATGTTGGGCGAATGGATTTGGATACCACACGAGGTAAACATGGTTATGAAAAAATAATTACGGCATTTGAGCAGCAAGAATTAGACATTTTGGTAGGTACACAAATGCTTACCAAAGGCCTAGATTTTAGAAATGTAAATTTGGTAGGGGTAATGAATGCTGATTCTTTATTGAACTTTCCAGATTATCGTGCACATGAAAGAACCTATCAGTTATTAACACAGGTGTCGGGTAGGGCAGGGCGTACCAAAAAAAGGGGGCGTGTAATAATACAAACGTACAATCCGTATCATCAAATTTTAAAGCAAGTTACTACAAGCGATTTTGAAGGCATGTATACTGAACAAATGTACGAACGCCAACAATTTAAATACCCACCGTTAAATAGAATTATTAAAATAACTTTTAAGCATAAAAATTATAATGTACTAAATGAAGCTGCAGATTGGTTTACAGGGGCTTTACGTACTAATTTTGGTGGAGTGGTTTTAGGCCCTGAATATCCACCAGTTGCTCGAATTCGTAATCAGTACTTAAAACATATCATAGTTAAAGTTCAAAAAGTACAATCTTTAGCGCAGACCAAAACGAACATTCAACGCATTGAAAAATCCTTTAAAGCAGTTGCAATGTATAGAAGTGTTCGGGTGATATATAATGTAGATCACATATAAAATAAAAAAGACCGCTAATTTGCGGTCTTTTTTGTAAGTAAAATTATATCATATATTATACGTTACTAAGCGCTTCTGCAAGTTCTGTCTTTTTATTTCTACTCAATGGTATTGATCTACCACTAACTTCAAC
>TARA_R110002051_G_scaffold2924_13_pt1 | contig 13340 bp, 14 predicted proteins | sample TARA_R110002051 | Tara Oceans TARA_R110002051 (sample SAMEA4397023) | marine metagenome | biome: Polar Biome; feature: [MES] marine water layer (ENVO:01000295) within the mesopelagic zone...; material: water (ENVO:00002006), including particulate matter (ENVO:01000060) such as......
GACGGACTGGACGAAGATCTCGCCATCCTCGGCGAGACGCTCTCGCTGTTCATCCGCTTCTGGCTGACCGTGACCCCGCCGCTGCCCGACAGCGCGCAGGCGTCGGCACGGGCGAAGGGTGCGGAGCGATTCGACGGGTTCCTGCAATCGCTCGGGCGGCGGCTAGCGACGGGTGATCGGTTTATGAAGGAGCTGTCGCGAGACGTAGAGACAGAAAGGAAGGGCAATGATAGGCCGGATATTGAGTCCGCCTGACTACTATCTCACACTACCAAAAGGCCTATAACAACTATCCGTTGGCACATTCAGTTTATATTCTGAGATCAGAAACTGATCTTGAATCTGCATCACGAGAGTTGGCGATGAAAGTGGAGCATGAGGATCATCGAGTGCTTGCCCTCTGGGCAGCCAACTGCGCCGAACATGTGCTCGAAAGGTTCGAACGCCACCATCCCAACGATAAGCGCCCTCGAAATGCGATCGAAGCCGCTCGCGCTTGGGAACGTGGAGAATTGGCGATGGCGGATGCCCGAAAGGCGGCATTCGCATCTCACGCAGCAGCCCGCGATGCACGCGAGCCTGAAGCCATCGCCGCTGCCCGTTCTGCCGGCCATGCTGCGGCAACAGCGCACGTCGCCACACATGCTCCCCACGCATCGGCGTATGCCTTGAAGGCAGTAGGTAGGACGGAGATGGCTGAGGCCGAACGGATCTGGCAGTACGAATGCCTTCCTGAGCACCTACGGGTACTAAAAACTTAGTCGAGAAATCATTCGGCCCTTGATTCTCAGGTTCCTCACGCTCGTATATCTGCGGTCTTAACCCGCCGATTACTGCCTTTTCTTCGCTATGGCCGCCGGCTGTTAGATACTTGTTGAATCAACCAAACTTCCGGCTCTTTTAATCATCCCCGTCCGGGAGCGTCTGTTTTGTCCCTGGCGAGATCGGGGATCAGATGGCGGCTTCACACCACAATTCGGAGAGCTTGACGCGAGGCGCGCGGATGTTGCGCACCGCGCTCGGCCCCGCCATCGCGCGATTTCTGGAAGACCCCGCCGTCGTCGAAGTGATGCTGAACCCGGACGGGCGGCTATGGATCGACCGCCTGTCGGAGGGACTGTCGGATACGGGTGAGCGGCTCGCCCCGGCCGATGGCGAACGCATCGTGCGCCTGGTCGCGCATCATGTCGGCGCGGAAGTCCATGCCGGCGCGCCCCGCGTCTCCGCCGAACTGCCCGAGACGGGCGAACGGTTCGAGGGGCTGCTGCCGCCCGTCGTCGCCGCGCCCACTTTTGCGATCCGCAAGCCGGCCGTCGCCGTGTTCACGCTCGACGATTACGTCGCCACCGGGATCATGTCGGCGGAGCAGGCCGAGGCACTACGTTCAGCAGTCGCGTCGCGCGCCAATATCCTTGTCGCGGGCGGCACCTCGACGGGCAAGACGACGCTGACCAATGCGCTGCTGGCCGAGGTGGCGAAGACCGCCGATCGCGTCGTCATCATCGAGGATACGCGCGAGTTGCAATGCGCCGCGCCGAACCTCGTCGCCATGCGCACCAAGGATGGCGTCGCCTCGCTCTCAGATCTTGTCCGCTCATCGCTGCGCCTACGCCCCGATCGCATTCCGATCGGCGAGGTTCGCGGTCCCGAGGCGCTCGACCTGTTGAAGGCGTGGGGCACCGGCCATCCCGGCGGCATAGGCACTATCCACGCCGGCAGCGCCATCGGCGCGATCCGTCGTCTCGAACAACTCATTCAGGAAGCCGTCGTCACCGTGCCGCGCGCGCTGATCGCCGAGACCATCGATCTCGTCGCGGTCCTCGCCGGGCGCGGATCGCAGCGCCGTCTCGTCGAACTCGCCCGCGTCGAGGGTCTCGGCCCTGACGGCGATTACCGCGTCGTGCCCGCCGTCAACAGCGGCGACATCCAGCCCGTCCTCAACCTTCCCACAGGAGATATCCGATGATCCGCTTCCTCTCGCGTGGTTGCCACACCATGGCGACCGCGGCCCTTGCCGTTTCCGTCAGCATGATGCTGGCGCCCGCCGCCCATGCCTCCGGCTCTTCCATGCCGTGGGAAGCGCCGCTGCAATCCATCCTCCAGTCGATCGAAGGCCCGGTCGCCAAGATCATCGCGGTGATCGTCATCATCTCGACCGGCCTGGCGCTAGCATTCGGCGACACCTCGGGCGGTTTCCGTCGTCTGATCCAGATCGTCTTCGGCCTGTCGATCGCCTTTGCCGCGTCGAGCTTCTTCCTGTCGTTCTTCTCGTTCGGCGGCGGGGCGCTCGTCTGATGGTGGGCGTCGTCGAGCAGGCCGAGGTGCCGGGCTATGCCGTGCCGGTCCACCGGGCGCTGACCGAGCACATCCTGCTCGGCGGTGCGCCGCGTGGCCTCGCCATCCTCAACGGCACGCTGGCGGCGGCGCTGGGTCTCGGCCTGCGCCTCTGGCTGGTCGGCCTCGCCATCTGGGCCATCGGCCATCTCGCGGCCGTTTGGGCGGCCAAGCGCGATCCGATGTTCGTCGATGTGGTGCGCCGCCATCTGCGCATCCCCGGCCATCTCGGCGTTTGATGAGGCCGGTCCCATGATGAACCTCGCAGAATATCGCCGCACCGCCACCCGTCTCGCTGATTTCCTGCCCTGGGTGGCGCTGGTCGGCGACGGCGTCGTCCTGAACAAGGACGGCAGTTTCCAGCGCACCGCGCGGTTTCGCGGTCCTGACCTCGATAGCGCCGTGCCCGCCGAACTGGTCGCGGTCGCCGGTCGGCTCAACAATGCCTTCCGCCGTCTCGGATCGGGCTGGGCGATCTTCGTCGAGGCGCAGCGCCATGAGGCCGCGTCCTATCCGGCCAGCCGCTTTCCCGACGCGGCGTCTGCGCTGGTCGATGCCGAGCGCAAGGCCGACTTCGAGGAAGCCGGGTCCCACTACGAATCCAGCTATTTCCTGACCTTCACCTATCTGCCGCCGGCCGAGGACGCCGCACGGGCCGAGACCTGGCTGTACGAGGGCCGTGAGCGCTCCGGCGTCGATGGGCGCGAGATGCTCACCGGTTTCGTCGATCGCACCGATCGCGTGCTGCACCTGGTCGAAGGCTTCATGCCGGAATGCCTCTGGCTCGATGACGCCGAGACGCTGACCTACCTACATTCCTGCGTTTCGACCCAGCGCCATCGCGTCCGTGTGCCCGAGACACCGATGTATCTCGATGCCCTCGTTGCCGACCAGCCGCTCACCGGCGGGCTGGAGCCGCGACTGGGTTCGACGCATCTGCGCGTGCTGACCATCGTCGGTTTCCCGACGGCGACCACGCCCGGCCTGCTCGACGAGCTGAACCGGCTGGCCTTTCCCTATCGCTGGTCCACCCGCGCCATTCTGCTCGACAAGACCGATGCGACGAAGCTGCTGACCAAGATCCGGCGGCAATGGTTCGCCAAACGCAAGTCGATCGCCGCCATCCTCAAGGAGGTGATGACCAACGAAGCCTCGGCGCTGGTGGATACCGACGCCGCGAACAAGGCGGCGGATGCCGATCTCGCGCTTCAGGAACTGGGCGCGGACTATGCCGGTGTTGCCTATGTCACCGCGACGATCACGGTCTGGGACGACGATCCGCGTCTTGCCGACGAGAAGCTGCGGCTGACGGAAAAAATCGTCCAGGGCCGCGACTTCACGGCGATGGCCGAGACGATCAATGCGGCGGACGCCTGGCTCGGAAGCTTGCCCGGCCACGTCTACGCCAATGTCCGGCAGCCGCCGATTTCGACTTTGAACCTCGCCCACATGATACCGCTCAGCGCGGTGTGGGCGGGTCCGGAACGGGACGAGCATTTTGCAGCGCCCCCACTGCTCTTCGGCAAGACCGAAGGCTCGACCCCGTTCCGGTTATCCCTTCACGTCGGCGATGTCGGGCATACACTCGTCGTCGGCCCGACCGGTGCCGGCAAATCCGTGCTGCTGGCGCTCATGGCGCTCCAGTTCCGGCGTTATGTGGGCGCGCAGGTGTTCGCCTTCGATTTCGGCGGCAGCATTCGCGCCGCCGCGCTGGCGATGGGCGGCGACTGGCACGATCTCGGCGGTGGATTGTCCGACGGGGTAGAAGATTCCGTCAGCCTCCAGCCGCTCGCCCGCATCGATGACGTGCCCGAGCGCGCCTGGGCCGCCGACTGGATCGTGGCGATCCTGACCCGCGAAGGCGTCGCCATCACGCCCGAGGTCAAGGAATATATCTGGACGGCGCTGACCTCGCTCGCCAGCGCGCCGGTCGGCGAACGTACCATCACCGGCCTGGCGGTCCTGCTCCAGTCCAACGACCTGAAGCAAGCGCTGCGGCCTTACTGCGTCGGCGGCGCGCATGGCCGTCTGCTCGACGCCGAGGCCGAATATCTCGGCTCCGCCACCGTCCAGGCCTTCGAGACCGAAGGGCTGATCGGCACCGAGGCCGCGCCGGCTGTGCTGGCCTATCTGTTCCACCGGATCGGCGACCGGCTCGACGGCTCGCCGACGCTCATCATCATCGACGAAGGCTGGCTGGCGCTCGACGACGAAGGGTTCGCCGGCCAGCTCCGCGAATGGCTGAAGACGCTGCGCAAGAAGAACGCCAGCGTCATCTTCGCCACCCAAAGCCTGTCGGACATCGACGGCAGTTCAATCGCGCCCGCCATCATCGAAAGCTGCCAGACGCGGCTGCTGCTGCCGAACGAACGCGCGATCGAGCCGCAGATCACCGCCATCTATCGTCGCTTCGGCCTCAACGACCGCCAGATCGAGATCCTCGCGCGGGCGACACCTAAGCGCGATTACTACTGCCAGTCGCGGCGCGGCAACCGGCTGTTCGAGCTTGGCCTGTCAGACGTGGCGCTGGCGCTCTGCGCCGCCTCGTCGAAGACCGACCAGACCGCCATCGCCCGGATTGTCACTGACAACGGCCGCGACGGTTTTCTGGCCGCCTGGCTGCGCCATCGCGGCGTCGCCTGGGCCGCCGATCTCATCCCCGACCTCATCAACCTGGAGATTCCGTCATGACCACTCGTCGTTCCCTTGGCCGCCGCTTCGCCGCCGTCCTGCTCGCCGCGCCTATCGCCCTGTCGCCGGTCCTCGTGACGACGCCTGCCCACGCGCAGTTCGGCCGCATCGTCTTCGATCCGTCGAACTATGCGCAGAACATCCTGACGGCGGCGCGCACGCTCCAGTCGGTCAATCAGCAGATCACCCAGCTTCAGAACGAAGCCCAGATGCTGATGAACCAGGCGCGCAATCTCGCCAGCCTGCCATATTCCTCGCTGCAACAGCTTCAGCAGTCGGTGCAACGGACCCAGCAGCTTCTGTCACAGGCGCAGAACATCGCCTTCGACGTCCAGCAGATCGACCGCGCCTTCCAGCAGCAATACGGCAATGTCTCGATGTCGGCTTCCGACAGCCAGCTTGTCACGGACGCCCGGTCGCGCTGGCAAAATACCGTGGGCGGCTTGCAGGACGCGATGAAGGTGCAGGCCGGCGTCGTCGGCAACATCGACACCAACCGCGCCCAGATGTCGGCGCTGGTCGGATCGAGCCAGTCCGCCACCGGCGCACTCCAGGCGACGCAGGCCGGCAACCAGCTTCTCGCGCTCCAGGCCCAGCAGCTCGCCGATCTCACCGCCGTCGTCGCCGCCAACGGCCGCGCGCAGGCGCTGACCGAGGCCGAACGTGCGGCGGCGGCCGAACAGGGCCGCGAGCAGCGCCGCCGCTTCCTGACGCCGGGCACGGGCTACCAGCCCGGCAACGCGCAGATGTTCAACAACGGCAACTGAGGGCGCGACCATGGACGGCAAGACCCTCGCGCGCTTCGGCGCGGTCATCTTCGTCTCCATCGCCGTGACGGCGACGGCGATCGAGATGACCCGCCAGGACGAGCTGCCGGCGAACACGGTCGCGCCGATGGTCGCGCCGTCCGCTCCCGATCCGTTGCGCGAAGGGCAACGCCGGTGCCAGCGGCTCGGCGAGGCCGGCGCGCGCGATGCCGAGTGCCTGCGCGTCTGGGCTGAAAGCCGCGACCGCTTCCTCGGTCTCGATCGGCAACGGGCGCCTATGGCCCCGCAGGCCGCGTCGCCCGCGATCACCAGCGACGATCCCGTCACCAAACAGACGGCACCCGCCACGCCGCTCCCGGCCGAGGACCGCTGACGATGGGCGGCACCGGCATCATCGACCAGTTCCTGGCCGTCTTCACCCGCTACATCGACAGTGGCTTCGGCCTGCTGTCGGGCGAGGTCGCCTTCATCGCCACCACGCTGATCGTCATCGACGTGACGCTGGCCGCGCTGTTCTGGTCGATGGGCGGCGACGACGACATCATCGCGCGCCTCATCAAGAAGACGCTGTTCGTCGGCGTGTTCGCCTACATCATCGGCAACTGGAACAACCTCGCCCGCATCGTCTTCGAGAGTTTCGCCGGCCTCGGCCTTAAGGCGTCGGGCACCGGCTTCACCACCGCCGATCTCCTTCGCCCCGGCAGGGTGGCGCAGGTCGGTCTCGACGCCGGACGGCCGCTGCTCGAATCGATCTCCGGCCTGATGGGCTGGATCTCCTTTTTCGAAAACTTCATCCAGATCGCCTGCCTGCTGTTCGCCTGGGCGCTGGTGCTGCTCGCCTTCTTCATCCTCGCCATCCAGCTCTTCGTCACGCTCATCGAGTTCAAGCTGACGACGCTGGCGGGCTTTGTCCTCATTCCCTTCGGCTTGTTCGGCAAGTCCGCCTTCATGGCCGAACGCGTGCTCGGCAACGTCATCTCGTCCGGCATCAAGGTGCTGGTGCTCGCCGTCATCATCGGCATCGGCTCGACGCTGTTCAGCCAGTTCACCGCCGGCTTCGGCGGCACGGCGCCGACGATCGACGACGCCATGGCGATCGTGCTGGCGGCGCTGTCGCTGCTGGGCCTCGGCATCTTCGGTCCCGGCATCGCCAACGGCCTCGTCTCCGGTGGCCCGCAACTTGGCGCGGGTTCGGCGATCGGCGCTGGTCTCGCCGCTGGCGGCATGGTCGCGGCCGGTGGCGCGGCGATCGGCGCGGTCGCGTCCGGTGGTGCCGCTCTCGCCGGAGGCGCTGCCGCAGCCGCCCGTGGCGGGGCGACCCTCGCAGGCGGCGCGACCGCAGCCTATCGCGCCGGTGGCGCTTCGGGCGTTGCCAGCACCGGCGCATCCAAGGCTGGGTCCGCCATCGCCAGCCCGTTCAAGCGCGCCGCGTCTTCTATGAAGGACAGCTTTCAGGCCGGGGAACGCTCTGTCACCGGCGAGGCCGCGCCCGCCGCATCGGGCGAGTCTGCCGACGCGCCGTCCGGCTCTTCTTCGTCCGCCTCGAATGCTGGCGGTCCACCAGCCTGGGCCAAGCGCATGAAGCGCGGTCAGCAGGTTTCCCACGGCATCCAGGCCGCCGCCCACGCCGTCAAATCCGGCGACAGCCATGGCGGCGGCTCTTCCGTCAACCTCTCCGAAGGCGACCGCTGATGTTCAAACGACCCGCCACCCATTACGGCAACACGCCGCAACCCGAGACGCCGTACCAGCGTGCCGCCCAGGTCTGGGACGAGCGCATCGGCTCGGCCCGCGTCCAGGCGAAGAACTGGCGGCTGATGGCTTTTGGATCGTTGATCCTGTCGGCCGGGTTGTCCGGCGCACTCGTCTGGCAATCCGCCAATGGCTCGATCGTCCCGTGGGTGGTGCAGGTCGACAAGCTCGGCCAGGCGCAAGCAATCGCGCCCGCCGTCGCCGACTATCGCCCGACCGATCCGCAGATCGCGTGGCACCTCGCGCGCTTCATCGAACAGGTCCGTTCGATCCCGGCCGACGCCATCATCGTGCGCCAGAACTGGTTGCGCGCTTATGAGTTCACCACCGATCGCGGCGCGATGGCGCTGAACGATTATGCCCGCGTCAACGACCCCTTCACCAAGGTCGGCAAGCAGCAGATCGCCGTCGAGGTGTCGTCCGTGATCCGCGCCTCACCAGACAGCTTCCGCGTCGCCTGGACCGAGCGCCGCTATCAGGACGGCTCGCTCGCCGAGACCTCGCGCTGGACGGCCATCCTCACCATCGCTGTCGCGCCACCGCGCGACGCCGAAAAGCTCCGGGCCAATCCGCTCGGAATCTACGTCAACGCCATCAACTGGTCGAAGGAGCTTGGACAATGATCCGGCCGTCTCAACTGACCGCCGGACATCCGGCGAACCGTATTCCCGCAATGCCGCTGAAGCGTAAAGCCGGAAAACCGGCTTTACGTAAAACCACGTTCGCGGTTCTGCTGCTGTCCGCAACGGCGCTCGCTGGCTGCGCCACAACGCAGAAGCCGCCCGAGATCGCCTATGACGATGCCGCGCCTGCCGTGCAGACCGTCGATCCGCCGGCGCCCGTCACCGTCGTCGAACTGCCGCGTCCCTTGCCGCTGCCCGGTCAGATGAAGCCGGTGGAAGAGTCCCGCCGCGCGCCCGAGCCGACCGATCCGGCCGCCCGCGTCAATCAGGCCAACGCCGCCGCCCGCATCCAGCCGGTGCGGGACGGCTTCATCAACGCCATGCAGGTCTATCCCTATACCGGCGGCGCGCTCTATCAGGTCTATACCGCCGTCGGGCAGATCACCGACATCGCGCTGCAGCCGGGCGAAACGCTGGTCGGTTCCGGCCCGGTCGCCGCCGGCGACACCGTGCGCTGGATCATCGGCGATACGCTTAGCGGTTCGGGGGCCACGCAACAGGTCCACATCCTCGTCAAACCGACACGCACCGATCTGATGACCAACCTCGTCATCAACACCAATCTGCGCACCTATCATATGGAGCTGCGCTCGACCGAGCGGACCTATATGGCCTCGGTGTCCTGGCAGTATCCGCAGGACCAGCTCATCGCCCTGCGCCGGCAGAACCAACAGGCGGAGGCCGCGCAGCCGATCGCCTCCGGCGTCGATCTCGCCAACGTCAACTTCCGCTATGCGATCGAGGGCGACCGCGCCCCGTGGCGGCCTCTGCGCGCCTTCGACGACGGCCGGCAGGTGTTCATCGAATTCCCGCGCGGCATCGCGCAAGGGGAAATGCCGCCGCTGTTCGTGGTCGGCCCGGAAGGGAATACGTCCGAGCTGGTCAACTACCGCGTTCGCGGTCGGCACATGATCGTGGACCGCCTGTTCGCCGCCGCCGAACTTCGCTTCGGCACGGGCGACACCCAGCGCCGAGTCCGCATCACCCGCACCGACGGGAGGCCGGCATCGTGAGCGACATCGATCCCGACAAGACGCCGACGCCCGAGCCGGATGACGATGCACGACCACTGACCGGCGAACCCGTCGCGCCGATGCGTTTGCGGGCCGAGCCGCGGCGCGTGACCCGCCTGTCACGCAAGGTGCTGGCCGGCATCGGCCTGGTCGGCAGCCTCAGCATCGGCGGGGCGCTGATCTATGCGCTCCAGACCCGCGACGGGCGCAGGCCCGAGGAACTGATCTCGACCGACAACCGCTCGACCCCCGACGGTCTGGCCGGTTTGCCGAAGGACTATACCGGCCCGGTGCTCGGTCCGGCGCTGCCCGGCGATCTTGGCCGACCGATCCTCGATGCGCAGAACCGCGGTCAGCCCGTGCCAGCACCGGGCATTGTCACGCCGGGCGCAGTGACGCCCGGCCTCAGCGCCGAAGAGCAGCGCCGGCTTCAGGAAATCGAAGCAGCACGGACCGGGCGGCTCTTTGCATCGACGGAGACGCGGAATACCGGACAGCCAGCCACCACGACCCCCAATGCCACAGCGCCCATGCCGGACCTGACCAGCCTCGGTCTGGCGCCGCAGCCGATGACGCCCACCGCACAGGATCGCCAACTCGCTTTCCTCAATCAGGCGGCCGACCGGCGCACCGTCTCGCCGGATCGCGTCGTCGCACCGGCATCGCCGAACATCCTTCAGGCCGGCGCGGTCATTCCGGCCGCGCTCATCACCGGCATCCGCTCCGATCTGCCGGGTCAGATCACCGCCCAGGTGACGGAGAATGTCTATGACAGCCCTACGGGCCGCATCCTGCTCGTGCCGCAGGGCACGCGGCTGATCGGACAGTACGACAATGGCGTCGGCTTCGGGCAGCGCCGTGTCCTGCTGGTCTGGAACCGGCTCATCCTGCCCAACGGCCGCTCGATCGTGCTGGAGCGCCAACCGGGTGCGGACGCCGAAGGTTATGCCGGGCTGGAGGATGGCGTCGATTATCATTGGGGCGAACTGTTCAAGGCGGCGGCGCTTTCGACATTGCTCAGCGTCGGCGCCAACACGGGATCGTCGGGTGATGAGAGCGATCTCCTCAGCGCCATGCGCGACGGCGCATCCGACAGCATCGGCCAGACCGGCCGCCAGATCGTCCAGCGCCAGCTCAACATCGCCCCGACGCTGACCGTCCGGCCGGGCTTTCCCGTCCGCGTCATCGTCACCCGCGATCTTGTGCTCGAACCCTATGGAGCCGCGCCATGACGAAGCTGAAGCTCGGCCCGATCACTGAGACCAAGCCGGTGAAGGTGACGGTGGAACTGCCCGCTGACCTGCATCGGGATCTAACCGCCTATGCCGACGTGCTCGGCCGTGAGAACGGCCATCCGCCGACCGATCCCGTCCGCCTGATCGTGCCGATGCTGGAGCGGTTCATCGCGACTGATCGGGCATTTGCGAAGGCGAGGCGGACCACGCCGTCGGCCGCAGGAGGGCAATCATGACGCCGACGCTCGCCCGTTTTCGCGTGACCGATCGCGTCACCCGATCGAGGTTTCGGAACGTGCCGTTCTCACACGAAACCAAATCCGCCGATGCTGGAAGAATTGCGCGGCGTCGTGGCGAAGGATCGAGTGTCTTTACGGTTGGTCATTTCACAGAATGCGATTCCCATGTCCCGGCGCAGCGCTGATCGCCCGCATCGCCGGCTCCGTGTCGTGTCCGGTATTCTGCCCGACGATCTCTACGATTATGTCCCGCAGGACGAGATCGAGACGCCGGCCCCGCGCGTCGGCCGTCCCCCTAAACACGACGTCGATACCTGGACCGTCACCGACGACTGGCCCGAGCGCGTGCCAGTGACGGAGGCCGAGATCGACCTGTTCGAGGCATGGTTCGGCGACATCTTCGACGAATTGTTTGGACCGTCCGCATGATGCGTTCGCGCATTGCGGATAGGTGCGGTATTGCCGTTTTCGCTTGTTAAAGTTGCTTTGGTGTGATAACTATAGGCAAGTTTCCGTTTCGCCGTTTGACGCCTCCGTTGGTCGGCGAGTGCCTTAAGGGAGGCCAAGCCCGTGACCACGCTGAAGGTCGGCATAGCCGATCCCGAAGAAATGAAGGCCCGCACACTGCGCATTGCACGGGGGGAGGAGAAGCCGTCGCCGGGTGATCCGACCGCCTGGTTCGTCTCGACGGAATCCTTCGCCAAGGTCTTGTCGGCTCCCAATCGCGAAATGCTGCGTGTCATCGTTCAGGAGAAGCCGGATTCGCTCGACGCCCTGGCCGCACTGACCGGGCGTGCGAAGTCCAACCTCTCGCGCACCCTCAAAGCCATGATCGGCTACGGCCTGATCCGCATGGAGCGCGATGGCCGCAAGCTCGCACCCAAACTCATCCACGATCGCGTCGTGCTGGAACTGGCGTTGACCGGCCCACGTCGCCAGCCGTCCCCTCGCAAGGAGACCCATCATGAACGCTGAAACACCCAGCATCGCCACGCGCGCCGCCCTCTATCTCCGCGTCTCGACGACCCGGCAGGCCGAGCATGATGTCTCGATCCCCGACCAGAAGCGCCAGGGCGAAGCCTATTGCCTGTCGCGCGGCTACCAACTTATCGACACCTTCGTCGAACCGGGTGCATCCGCCACCAACGATCGCCGGCCCGAGTTCCAGCGCATGATCGAGGCGGGCACGTCCAAGCCCGCGCCCTTCGACATCGTCGTCGTCCATTCGTTCAGCCGCTTCTTCCGCGATCACTTCGAGCTGGAGTTCTACGTCCGCAAGCTGGCGAAGAACGGCGTCAAACTCATCTCGATCACCCAGGAGATGGGCGACGATCCGATGCACGTCATGATGCGCCAGATCATGGCGCTGTTCGATGAGTATCAGTCCAAGGAGAATGGCAAGCACGTCATGCGCGCCTTGAAGGAGAACGCCCGGCAGGGCTTCTGGAACGGCGCGCTGCCGCCGATCGGCTACCGCATCGTCGCAGCCGAGCAGCGCGGGGCCAAGACCAAGAAGAAGCTGGAGATCGATCCGCTGCACGCCGACACGGTACGGCTGATCTACCGGCTGGCGCTGGAGGGGAACGGCACGTCCGGCCCGATGGGCGTCAAGGCGATCGTATCGCACCTGAACGCCCGCCGCATCTTCACCCGCGACGGTGGACGGTGGGGGATCGGCCAGCTTCACCGCATTCTGACGCGGCGCACCTATATCGGCGAGCACGAGTTCAACAAGCGCTCCAAGACCAAGGAGCTGAAGCCGATCAGCGAGATCGTCACGGTGCCCGTGCCGCCGCTGATCGACCTTGAAACCTTCGACGCCGTGCAGGCGCATCTAAAGGCGCGTAACCCCAAGGTCACGCCGCCGCGCGTCGTCAGCGGTCCGACCCTGCTCACCGGCATCTGCTTCTGCGCCAAATGCGGTGGGGCCATGACCATCCGCACCGGCAAGGGCGGGCGCTATCGCTACTACACCTGCTCGATCAAGGCGCGGCAGGGCGAAACCGGCTGCTCGGGCCGCTCGATCCCGATGGAGAAGCTCGACACCATCGTCGCGGGCCATATCGAGGATCGGCTGCTCCAACCCGACCGGCTGGAGGAAGTGCTGGCCTCGGTCCTCGATCGCCGACACGAACGGGCCGAGCGGCGGCAGGAGCATGTCGCCGAGTTGAACCGCCGGGCGGCCGAGACCGACCTGCGGCTCAAGCGGCTCTATGACGCAATCGAATCAGGCGTGGCCGATCTGTCGGACCCGGCCCTCAAAGACCGTATCACCGGCTTGAAGGCGCTCCGCGACCAGGCGCAGGTCGATGCAGAGCGAGCGCAGGCGCTGATCGAAAGCTCCGGCAATCGGGCGGTGACGCCCGCCACCGTGCGCCGGTTCGCCGACGTGGCGCGGCAGCGCATCAAGCTCGACGGCGGCGGTTATCGGCGGGATCACCTGCGCGCCTTCGCCCAGCGTGTCGAGGTCGCCGAGACCGAAGTTCGCATCATGGGATCGAAAGGAGAGTTGCTTCGCACGCTTACCGCCATTTCCGGAGGGAAATCGGCGGGAATCGGCGTGCCCAGCTTGGGACTGAAGTGGCGGAGAGGGTGGGATTCGAACCCACGGTACCCGTAAAGGCAC
>TARA_R110002051_G_scaffold33388_1_pt1 | contig 13324 bp, 28 predicted proteins | sample TARA_R110002051 | Tara Oceans TARA_R110002051 (sample SAMEA4397023) | marine metagenome | biome: Polar Biome; feature: [MES] marine water layer (ENVO:01000295) within the mesopelagic zone...; material: water (ENVO:00002006), including particulate matter (ENVO:01000060) such as......
AATGCAAGTGAATCAGATTTAAAAGCCTACAATCCAAATAACTTGGTAACACAAAAAGAAATCAATAGTTGGTTAGCTCAATTTTTTAACGGAGATCAATAAAATGAAAAAAAGCATGAAAGTTGAAGATCTTATGTCACTTCCTAAAAGTACATACAAAATACAGACTAGCAGGAAATTTAGATTTAATGATTTATCTTTTGATAATCAAGATAAGATAATTCAAATGATTAATCTTATTGCAGAAGCTTCCGAGTATAAAAATGATTTATATAAAATGATTGATAAAGGTAATAAAAATCTTAAAACATTTATTAATAATCAAAAACGTAAATAAGTAATTATATTACTCTTGTAAGGCAGTTTTATTGACTGCCTTGCGAGAGCTATATAAGCTCGATCTTGGCCACTTATGGCCACTTATAGAAAGGATAAACTATGAAATACATAACAGTAAAAAACTATAATTTTATTATAGATACTAATGATTGGAATAATTCAGAACATGCCGATCAAGTTAGCGGCAATATTGAATCAGCTTTACATAATTTAGATGTTAAACAACTAGAGTCATTTAATAATTGTTTAAAACAAGATGATTATCATGAAAGCTCTATTTATAAACAGATACAAGAGCTATGTAATGACCAAGCAAATAAAATACTAATGAGCTATCAAAATACAGATAATTTAACAGGTCATAATTCAGAGCTTTTATTCTGGGATAAGGATCAAGACAATGAATAAACCAAAAAACAATTATGAAGCTTATAAACTAGCTTTAAAGCTTGCTATAACAGCTGAAACAGAAGATAAGGCCCAAGAGTGTGTTCTTATGGCTACACAAATAGAAACAAGCTTAACAGAGCTTGAAATTGCTAGAGCAAAAAAAGAATCTTCTTATGAAACAAACGGATCTTTTATTAAAGAAAATTCAGCAATAGATTTTTTATTTATGCACGATAATATTTTAAATTTAGTTGCAAAAATTCCAAACAATCAAACAGACAAAGAAAAACTTAATTATTTAATTAATGGCTTCAATAATCTTTGTGAAGAATGGGCCGAAGAATATGAAGAACTAAATGGTTTAACAATTCAAGAAGCAAAAGATTTATTAAACGCTAAATATGAAGATGAATAAAACAGAATTTAGAGAAGCCAGACAAACGCTTGGCTTCTCACAAAAGCAGTTAGCGACTTTACTAAAAGTTGCATCCGATAGGACAGTCAGACGTTGGGAAGCTGGAGAGAAAGATATTCCTGGTCCAGTTGTTGTGCTTATGAATTGGTTGTTATCCAACAATAAGCCAAAACTATAAAAGCAGTTAGCAACTTTTTATAACTTGTAATACAACCTAACCAAAGCATCTTTATATCTGCGCTTTACAATTCTTGGATCATGTAAGCTTAACAACCTAGCTATTTTAGACCACTTAGCGCCACGATCTCTAAATGCAGCCGAGTGAGCTACCGCCCAGACAAGCCTTCTATCTTCTGTTTCCATCTTAGTTAAAGCTAAATCTATAGCTTGATCTAATCTAGTAATCTGTTCTGGACTTGCTTTTAATCTTGTGGTTTCTGTTGTGCTATAACCATAACCAGACCATTCAGTTACATAATCTGGCCAACTAGCCATCTTCTGTTTTCTAAAAGCAGTCGGCAACTTTCGCTCAGTTTCGGCAGCTTCAAAGAATAGCTCGTTTAACTGAGCTATATCCATTACTTGCGCTCATTTCTTAGTTTGTGATCCATCATGTTTAACCACTCTAAACGCTCAAATCCAGATATGTGATCGAGGTTAGCAAGTAAATCTTTATAAGCATCAACTGAATAACGTGGCCTTAACTTTTTAAGAACTCGTCTTTGTAATTCATCAATAGGAAACTTTGCACTTCGCTCGACTGCGGCAACGTAATATTGGTTGGATTTCTTTACAGTCATCTTAGCTAAGTTCTTTATCTTAGCTAAGTTCTTTAACTTAGCTAAGTTATCTAAGTTATTTTCTTTAATAAAAGGTTTATCATTATTGCTAAGTTGTGCGCTAAACTTAGCTACATGATCTTGCTTTAAAGAAATTATACTGTCATCACTTTTCATCTGTCAATCCTCCGAATAGAAATAAATAGTTTGCAGCATCCCATATGTGATCGCTATCTGGCTTCCCGCAATCGATACGAGCTAGTTTCATCTCCACTAATATTTTTGTTATATCGGCAGCAGTTATCTTTTTACCAGGAGCAAGTTTATTGCCCAAACTTAGATTAACTCTTGCAGCTATGTTGTTATAGAGTGGCTTATAATCACCTAGCTTGTCTGCACGATCTTTTAATATGATTGCAGCTTGTTCAGCGTGTTGTTGCGGTTTCATTCTTTCTCCTCAATCTCTTTAATAGCTAATCCAATCCGATAGGTTATCTGTGGCAATAAGGCATTGCCTAACTGCTTTAGTCTGTCTGCTCTGTATTCATTTTTATGAGTTGTTCGTTGGATATGTCTGGGTTCGTCCAGCCATCCGGAAAGCCCATCAAATATTCCACGAAAGCTGGCGAAAGTTTTCCCAATCCCTCTTTCTGATACATCTCCACCGCTAGGTCTTTCTGTCTGCCCTTCTCTATTCTGTTCTCGTAATACTCGTTGTTCCCATTGTAACTGTGTTTCCCTAGGCCTGCGTTTGGAGTTGGCCACATCTGCACCTTGTCTGCTAGATTCAGACCATGACTCTCCCCGCCATTTGGTGATATTCTTCGGTTGTTCTTGTTCAACTTCATGCTTGGATGTTCTGTTTCTTGTGTCGTTGGGGTTGGCCACATCTCTGGCTTCCCTGACTTTTGTATCTCTTGTGTTGGCCAAAACTTCACGAATCTGTCCAAACTCACCGACTTGCCTGTTAGTGGGTTCATCTTCTCTGTTGATGTTGACACTCTCTCTATGTGATCTGAGGCTGTCGGTGTTGGTGCGAACCTTCGTGGCTTCGGATAATCCCATTCTTTCATCCTTGGTGGTCTGAGTGTCGTGCCATTCATCATGGCTTGAGCTTCTTCCTCTGTTAGCTCCCCTCTCTCCACTAGATCCCTCATTATCAACGTCTGACCCTCGCTCGCATGACCAAATCCCTTCGTTGTTGGTGTTGGCCATGTTCTTGCATATGATCCAGAGTCTATCTCTTTTGTGGGGGCGGAAACCCGCAGCTGGAACAATAAATGTCGCTGTGGCGTAATCAAGTGATCCCATTTGGCTAAGTACCTTGTCGAGGCCGAGCGAAATGTGTCCATAAACGTTTTCGAAAACGCAGTAAGTGGGTCTTGTTTGTGCAACAATTTCTGCAATGTGCGGGAAGATGTGGCGAGGATCTTCTTCACCTCCCCTTTTCCCGCTTGCTGAGAAAGGTTGACAAGGATATCCAGATGAAAGGATGAAGGGTCTTTCGTGAATAAATCTTTTTGGGTCACTCGCTATTTCCTTTACGTCATTGGCTATTGGTATTCCTGGAAACCTAACTCTTAATAATTTTCTAACCTTTTCATCAAAGTCGCATAGCAAAACTGGCTCAGATAGCTCGGCTGCAATAAAGCCAAGGCTAAAACCACCAATGCCAGAACATAAATCAACATGAGATCTCAATTTACAATCTTATCGTTATCATCCAATTTTAACTCTTGAGATTTCCAAGCGGATCTCCACATAGATTGTTCTTCTGATGTTAATGGCTTTGCATCCTTTTTGATATCTCGCCAAAGTTGTTTTAATGGATCTGCACCAGTTCTATCTCTGGATGTTCTATCTGTTGATGATGCGCAAGTTTTACACATACATGGACTAACTCTTTTTCTAGCGCTTCGTTCTAACTTAGCTTCACACTTCCAACAATAATCTAAATCTAACATTACTTCCCCCTCAGTTTAATTAATCCTTCTAAAAACTCATGCACCTGGTCGATTGATCTACAAAGTTGCCAAAAGCAACCAGCCAGCTCTAACTTGTCACGAACCATTGCTTGATTTTCTGATAGCTTTCCCCCTTTTGGTCGCTTCAGCTCAATAAAAATACTTATCGAAATTCCAACTTTTGATTGATCGCCAGGTACAAATATCTCAATGTCTGGCCAACCAGCTTTAGTTCCCATGCGCTTCTGTTTAACTTTGTAAGCAACATGACGATTCCCTTCATTTGGCGAATGATGCCAAACAGCACCAGGAGGTAATGCGAGATCAAGCCATTGACCGATTCGCATTTGTAATTGATCCTCAGTTTCGTCTGATAATGAAATCATTTGGTGTTACGCTGCTCATTGTTACGTTTAAAATCAAACTCAAGTTCCTTGGAGAAGGCGTTAAAGCTTGCGGGTGATCCTTTGGTAAGCACCATCTACGAGCCACAGTCGCTTCTTTGAAGCCTAGTTTTTCAGCCAAAGCCTTGTAACTTAATCCATTTGCTAATCTGTATTCATCTAATGTCATGACGATATTGGTATCATCAAATGATTTTAAACGTCAATACCTTTTTTATTATTTGACATGATGACGTTTATAGACATAATAAAATGTATCTAACGTATTGGAGGTTACTTTATGGGACATGAAACACAAAATATTGGGGTTACATTAAAACAAGGCACTAGGTCTTGTGGTTGCAACAGTCCAGACAGAAAAACATTCCGATTCGATAAGTTAAAGTATAAAAAAGAATCTTATACTGTAGGATTATTTGCTTTAAAAACTTGGAATAACCCACCAATGGCTTCGCCAAAATATTAATTTAAGAGCAGCGTTTAAGAGCGTTGCCATAAGATGAGGGCAGATATGAACATACAACTAAAGACACAAGAACATAAGATCGGACAAATTCAAATGCCAAACAATCTCGAATTAATGATACAAAAATCTGGTATGATTAAGAAAGATGTCGCAGAACGAATGGGCATAAGGCCAGAAACAGTTTCCCGTCATGCAAGTGGCGCTTTACAATTCTCTATAAAACAAGCTAGTGAGTACGCTATAATTCTTGAGTGCCAACCTCAAGATATTATGTTTGCTCAAAATGCAGTAGCTATGTTTGGAACTTTAAACGACAGCTACGTTAAAGCTCGTGATCCTAGTGATGGTGAAATAAGCTACCATGTTCCATTCCCCGTAACTGAACATAGACGATTTATTGTTTCAGAACATACTGATCCAGCTAAAAAGTGGGCTAATGGAAGAATGTATATGTTTGAAAATAATTGCATATTAGCGCAAAGGGTTGATGAAACTAGCTTTATGCGCTTATGTATTTTAAAAATAAAAAAAGATAGAAAAATACGACTCGGAGTTGTTTACCCCGAATCTGGTGGCACTTTTTCTATTGGGGTCAATATTGATTCACATACAAGCACAACTGGTTCAAACTCATTAATTCATTCTGTAGTACAAACTGGATTAAGTTTATCATGGTCCACACCGATTTTAACGTGCATCATGCAACCAGAATTACTAGGGATAATACGCAAAACGCATTAATTAATATTTATTTAATCATACCTCTTGACGTTATAAGACATGTTATAATAGGCTCTCCTAAATAATTAAGGGAGAGCCTATGTCATTTATAGAAACACCAGAGTTTGCTAGTCGATTTAATTATCTATGGCACTCAAATCCAAAATCTAAATTAAAATGCAAAGCTTTATTTGATAAAGTTCACCTTCGCCCTCTTGTTTCAGAAGCTTGGGAAAGGTATCAAAATCTTAACAACGATAAAGATGTAAGAGATTTAGCTTGGTCTGTTATAGAGAAATATGATTCTAGGTTAAATGGTCAAGATAATTCGGCTATGTGCGGTGGAAGAACTGTTCAAGAAGCCGCTGACAGTATCTTAATAGACAATGTTGATCCTGGTGAAGCTATTGATAAAGCTATTGAAGGATACAATAAGTTTAAAGCTCGTACTTGGGATAACGGAACTGATGCAGAAAAGAAAATAAAATATATAGATGAAATTGCTGACGTAACAAACAATGCAGTTGCAGGGCTTAAAGAAGCTATGTCACTAGACAATTCAATTTTAGGTGAAGTTGAGTATATAGAAAAGTTAAGCGGCATAGAGCTACCTCACAACACTAGACCAGATTATAATAGACGAGGAGATCTCAAGACTAAATGGTCTAGGTTATCCAAAACGTCTAAGTCTGGGTTTGCGGCTGCAAGCCTACCAAAAACATTAACTGGTCCATTTGAACAAGCTGCCTTATATCAAGTCGCTGGTTTTTGGGCTTGTAATGGTGGCCTACCGCCCTTCTTAGTTTACGCTAACGCTTCAGACTATAGAATATTTGACCAATCAAACACGCCAGAGCTTCAAGACGATTATTTGCATGGCATTGTTCAAACAATCATAAGGTCACACAAAGCTACTGAAGAACTATTAAAGGTCGCAACTAATAAAGACCATCTATTTAAGCTTATAGAGCCAGACTTTAGCCATATTTGTTGGAGCGAACCACCAGTTATTATTGAAGAAGCAAAAAGTTTATGGGGGATTTCTTGAAAAATATGTGGCTATGGATTGGAGAGTTCATAGGAGCAATTTTTATTTTTTTATTTTTTTATTTTGTAATTTGGTTTGCAGCCATTGTTTTTCCAGAAGGGTTTTAAATGATTGATATATTAGATACACCACCAGCCTTGCATAAAAACGCCAGAGAAACCGAACAACTATCATTAGAGTTCATACTTCCAAAGATTAAAAAGATGCGCCTAGTGGTCCTTGAATCCATTGCTAAAGCAACAAAAGGGCTAACTGGATCTGAAATAGTTGATGATGTTAATGGATACATAGTTTCAGTTAGACCACGACTAACAGAACTTCATGCTTTTCAGCTAATTGAACCTGGTGACAAGCGTAAAAATCATAGAGGAATGTTTGAAACAGTCTGGTCAATAACATCTAAGGGATTACAAATAGTGGAGTTAAGCGAATGAGTAAAACTAATATACCAGATACGCTAAAGGTATTTATAAGTGAATTAAAAATGACAAGGGATGAAACTGTGTGGGATTGTCATGGTACATTGGTGATGTATCACAAAGCCCTAGAGAAAATTGCAGCTTATAAAAATGTAAAGTTTGATGATCCAAATATCATTCACCAAGACGTTAACCAAAAATCAGTAGTCATATTAGTTACTGGTAAAATGGATAACAAGTCTGAATGGAGCTTTGGAGAAGCTACACCAGCTAATAATAAAAACGCCTACCCTTTTGCTATGGCAGAGAAGCGAGCTAAAGATCGAGTTATTTTAAAGCTAGTTGGGTTGCATGGTGATGTTTATTCAGATGCAGAAATTGATGCTGACTTACAAAAAGAGCTAGAAAACAAAGCTAAACGTAATTTAGGAAAAGATCCCCAGCCACCTAAAGATGAACCACCTCAAAAAAAAATTATAAAAGAAGATTCAATTAAAGAAGCACCTATACACGATCCTATTGAAGAAGAAGCGGAAACTGATCCAAACAAAATAGCTGAGTGGGAAAAAATAGCTATTGGATACATGAAAAACATAGATCAATTACCTAATCAATCCGTTTGTATGGCTTGGTTTAATCGAAACAAAACAGTTCTTACCTCTATGAAAGCAGCAGTACCAAGGTTGTTTGGTGAGATAAGAGAACATTTTGACAGAAAACTTGCAGAAATTAAAAACCAAAACTAAAGGAGTTACACATGGCAAACGCACCACAATTTTCAAACACTAAAGTTAAATTCAATAGAGCTGTTTCAAATTCAGAAGATAATCCAGGGCAACAAATTAAGGTTAGCATTTGGTTAAACTTTGATAATGGCTGGGATGATGAGCAAAAAAGACCTATTGGAGCTACACCAGATCAACAAAAAAGCATTGAAGATATCCATAGGCAAATCAAAGAACTTAATATGGAGCTATCGTTTCAACTTCAAGAAGGCGAAAGCCGAATGAATGTGGCTCGTGGGAGAGCCTTTTGTAACGACCTTCGTTATGATGCAAACCCAGACCTAAGTTATGATGCAGTTAAAAATGGAGAGAGTGATGGCTTCGGAAGTTTATAAAGCTTTATTTAATATTATTGAAACAACTCAAATACTATTTGGTCCATGTGATCGTAAGGGAGCTGATTACGCTAGGGTAACTCGCATGATTAAATGCGGTGCAATAGATAGCGTTATGGATAGAGGAAGATATTATGTAACGAGAAAAACATTAGAGAGCTTTATGGGTTCTACTGAAAGAATCCAAATAGCCCTACAAAATATTGATAATGTTGTAGAGCTATATCCAGATGATTAAAAGTTAATTTGGGCCATATCATTTTTAAGCTTTTGCTTTTTGGCTAAGTCTTGCATCCAATGGCCATATCTATTTTGAGTAATGCTAATATCACTATGGCCCATAAGATTTGATACAGTCCAAACATCATTACCAAAATACTCTAGCATTTTACTTGCATAATAATGCCTAAGATCATGCCACCTCATATGCTTGTTACTTATCTTAGCAACAACCTTTTGTAGCTGCTCTTTCCAATGACTTCTTCCAATCATAGTATTATATTTAGTTCCAAAAACGTAATTAGTTTTTTCTGGCCTACCTTGCTTTATATATAGCTCTTTAAGATCTTTCATTATATTTGCTGCAATAGGCACAACTCTATAAGAACTATTGCTTTTAACCTTACCAACACCATTTTTAACAATTTCATTATTAACAACAATCTTGAGCTTTGCTCCTTTTGAAACTGTAACCTCAAACATTTCAAAATCTATTTTATCCCAGGTTAAAGCTCTTTGTTCACCAGCTCTTAATCCAGTTGCACAAGCAAATTTATATGCAAGCGAAATAGATTTAGGTAAGTGTTGCTCTATTTCATGTATAAAATCTGTAGATAATTTTTCTATTTGTGGCTCATCCACAGTTATTGGCTTAACAAACTCTGCATCTAACATTGGATTTTGACTTAAACAATTTCTACTTTTGCCAAATGACATAAGCTTATTAAATATAGATCTCATATCTTTAACAGTTGTGTAACTTCTTTTACCTTTTCTACCGCTGTTCATTAATGTAGGTAATATATAAGTTTCGCAATGCTCTACTGTTAAATCTCTTGGCTTGATTTGCCCTACAATTTTTCCACCAATATTTATTGAAAGTATTGCTTCAAATATACTTTTGTAACTATCGAAATAATCTGGTAGAGGTTTCCCACCTTTCATGTTTTTGTATTCTTTATAATAAAATGTTCTTAAAGGATCGTTGTTTTTTATTCTTTGATCCCATTCATACATCATGTCTTGGTTTGGGAAACAGCCGAGTAATTCTTTTATAGTCCAAGTATCAGAGTCCTCAAGTTTCTTTTTTTCAAGTGATAAAAATTTATCTAACTCTCTTTTGGCTTCTTGATAAGTATTGAAAAAAGATCTTCCACCATTAAAAGATCTAAGGTCTAATTTCCATGATGAAAAGCCATTTTTAAGTCTAGCCTTGTCTTGCAAGATATTTTTTTTTGTCATTAAATTTTACTCCTTATATGTTTACTATATTGGAGCGTGACTTAAAAAGTCAACTAGAATGATTAATTGTGCCAATTATTTCTTGTACGGATTTTACAATCTTGGCACACAAAAGGCACACAAACTAAACATCACTAGAATTAAACAATAAAATCAAAGAGTTAGTGTGGTGATCCCTACGAGATTCGAATCCCTACGAGAACAACTCTTTGAATGTCTAATATCATCTAAGACAAGCTCACAGTATCCTTGTATAGTATGAGATAATATAAGTCAATATAAGATACGTTCAGTTTGGCACACAGATTGGCACATTGTGCCAAAAAACACTCGTAGGTGTGGTTTTGGTAGGAATTGTGATTTGATGGGAAACGTCATAATCGCACATTATTTATAGGCGATTTAAGAGCCATACAGAGGGCTAAATGATTTTAGATAAAAACATACATGGGATTATTTCTTTTTCTTAGGAAATCCAGCTTTCATGTTTGAATAAGCTTTAGATGATACTGTACTTTTAGCTTTTGATCTTGATGTACCAGCTTTTTTTCTTGCGTTAAGATTGGCGTATAGTCCAGGTTTTTTCTTCATAATAATTCCTTGTGGTCAAGATTTTTTATTTTTGTTTGCAAAGTTTTTAGCTGCGGCTACAGATCCAAATCCCCATTTCTTTAATGCTAAAGCTTTCCTAGTCGGTTGGCCTTTAGCATCTTTCATAGGGCCTTTCATGCCAGCGAACCTTGCAGCAAAAGATATTCGCCTTGGATTTGTTCCTTTATTAATTGGAGCTTTCACACCAAAGTGTTTTCTTCCAGCAGCGTTCAAACCACCTTTCGGATTCTGATGTTTTTTAAGAGCCATCAATTAATCCTTTTCTGTACCCATGAGATTTGTCGTAGGTAAGCAAATCTTTTCTAGGGGTGTCTGCGACTGAACAATGAACCCAACCAGTATTCCCACCTTTGTAAAACTCTAAGATGAGCTGATCGAAATCTAAAGTTGTTTTAATAAAGTAAGCTAAATCCATATTGCTAATACCTGGAACTTCAAAATCTACAGCTTGGCCTTTAGTATGCTGGCTAGTTGCACCATTTGATCCAATCGCTTCACATAATTCTGGACTGCGAAAACCAGAGCTAACTGTAAAAGGTATTCCATAACGATTGCGAACTGGTTGCAATATTTTTTCTGCTACCATCCTCATGTAATAGATTTCATCTGCGCCTGGATTGTTTGGAATACTTTGTCTTTCAGCAGTTTGGCTTTTTGTTAATTCTTCTAGGCTAAAGTTTGCTGATAACATCATTTTTTTTGATCTTTCTTTAGAGCCTTTACATGAAGATGGTAAAAGTAGTTACCAATCTTGTTAAAGAACTTAGATACTCGTAAATAAAACATAATCATTTTCTTATCTTTGCTATTGATTTAAGACCAAAGCTTGCAGCGATTGATGCAAGGATTCCATACTTGATAAAATCTGGGGCTGTGTTTAAAAAGACAAATCCATCCTTCATAATTGGTTGCAATGGTTTAATAAAACTCGCTCCAATAATCATTATAAAAAAAATTGTCCAAGCTTCGTCTTTCCAGGAGCTGTCCATTGAAGCCACAGCTTTTTCATCCCAGTTGCCATCTTGCTCGACTCTTTTAACTTGAGCTGCAACTTTAGCGACCTCTAAAGATTGTTTCAATTTAGCTTTTTCTTGCTTACCTTCTAACCAGGTTCCAGCTAAAGAAGCTACTGCACTTATAATTGGGATCATTACTTATCTCCTTACTGTTTCAGAACCTCATTCAGCCCAAAGCCCTCTAACAAAACTAAAGTAAAAAACAAAAGTAAAATACCACCAGCAATTAGCTTGCCGCTGAAGTTTGTTGATCCAATCTTAATAGCAACAAACTCATTACCCAGTATTCTTAATGAAAGCTCAAAACTATTTTGTCCTATGTTTACATTAACAATTTTCTTTTTATCTTCTGTCATTAAAATACTTGAACTTTCTTGGGATCGACCTCTGGAATTAATTTACAGATACATTCGTAAACTTGTGGTTCGTCTTTTTTCATATAAGATTGATTGGTCAATGTGTTTTTGAAACTCATACAATCATTTACATTTCTAAAATAAATGCCGCCTTCTGTAACCGCTCCATTTAACGTACAAAGCAAAAGAAAACCAGGTATCATATCATGCCCTTTTTTTGCATAACTAGAAAAGCAGCACCCACTAAACCACTAAGTAAAACTGCTATTAAAATACCTAAAATTATTTTTACAATTACATCTTGGATATAGGCTTTTCTTTGTGCTTGTTTTTTGTTAGCTTCTTTTCTATTTCGCCTGGCTTCTGCACAAAATTCTAAATAATCGGTGTATAGATTTGCTCTACCATAAAGCTGCATATATTCTCTAAGCACATCTTGCTTACGTCTAATTTCTTCAAGAGCCATAAATTCTTCTAGCTCATTATCTTCTTTGCCTAAAAACTTTGTCCATAGACTATTCTTTTTCTTTTGTACGTCAGACCTTAGTTTATCTTCAGCCTTAACAAATGAAGCGATTGCCGATCCAGCACTAGAAATTTCACGACCATTTTCAAGAGTTTTTTTTATTATTGCAAAAGCAGAATTGGCGGCTATTAGCATTTCAAGCATAGCAACCCTCTGTCACAGTTTTTTTTGGTTATTCTACAATAAGACTTATTAAAAGTAGGACTATAGCTGAGATGGCAGATACCATATAGATTTCAATGCGCTTAATTCTAAGTATAGATTCCTTAAAGCGTTCTTCAGAAACAGCTATATGCTTTTCTAACGTCACATGAATTTCTTGGATTGTAGGTCTAGCCATATACCTCGACCCAACCTTTACTATTATCTGCTTGATACACATCTTCATTCCAGCGATACATTTTGTCATCATCTGGATACGTTAAAGGGCAAGCCCATAACCATGTATCTGTATTTAATGTCCAGCTTGCATAAGGTCTAGGTTCATAAAACACATCGTTGGTTGAATCATATACAAAACTTTTACCAGCGTAATTTCCTCGCAAAGCAACTCCACCATCTGGTTGTCTATCTTGTCCATAATGCACATTACCTATTGTGTTGTATGAAGTCTGTACCCAAGTTCCATCTTGTGTATCTATAAATTCTTGTTCAGCAACGATTACCTTTGTTACTATTCCATCTTCTATTTTTGCAAAATGACTCATGTTTTACCTATTGAAATTGATATCTAATTATCACAACACCAGAACCACCAGCACCACTGGCATTGGGGGAACTTGAATCTCCCCAACCACCACCACCACCACCAGTGTTGGCTTCACCATCTTCACAATCAACTGCGTTTCCTAATGAAGGCGTACCACCTCCACCAGAGCCACCACCATGCGTTGCAATTCCTAATCCAGTAGATACATTACCACTATTACTCAATCCACCACCACCACCACCAGCCCTATCAACCGATGACCCAGTAATGCTTGAAGCTAACCCTGTTCCTCCATTACCAGCATTTCCTGTAGTTGTAGAACCAGTAGCGTTTACACCTACGGCAGCAGCACCACCACCACCACCAGCATGATGAGGAACATTTCCTGCTCCACCAGCAAAACCTTGATTGGCAGTTCCAGCACCACCTACTCCAACACTATGGGCAGAATATCCATCACCACCACCACCACCAGAGCCACCAACTCTACCAGCATTTGCTCGTTGCCCACCACCACCACCAGCCACAGAAGTAATTGATGAAAAAACAGAATCAGTTCCATCTAACCCATTTTGACCAT
>TARA_R110002051_G_scaffold6495_1_pt1 | contig 13310 bp, 9 predicted proteins | sample TARA_R110002051 | Tara Oceans TARA_R110002051 (sample SAMEA4397023) | marine metagenome | biome: Polar Biome; feature: [MES] marine water layer (ENVO:01000295) within the mesopelagic zone...; material: water (ENVO:00002006), including particulate matter (ENVO:01000060) such as......
TTTCAGCCGCTTTCTTTTATACCCTGTGAGAAATCCGGGCTAGCAAACTTCTTTTTGCCCTACTTAGCCGCCTCCACTTATATACGGGCCTTTTTATCGGCCCTTTTATTCTCATCGCGGCACTATCCGGTATTGCTTACTTACTGAGCCCACCCCTTGAAGAGTGGCTCTACCATGACACCCTGTATGGCGTTACGCAGGGTGAGCCTCAACCACTTGCTGAACAGATCGCTGCTGCCCAGCGGCACCTGGGCGCCCCAACCCTGCCCAGCGCAGTGCGCCCTGCACCGACACTAGGCGACACTACCCGGCTAATGTTTAGCGAGCCAGGACTGGGGCCTTCTGAACATCGTGCGCTGTTTGTCGACCCTATTTCACTGGAAGTGACTGGTGATACAACGGTTTACGGTACCAGCGGTATTTTACCGCTACGCACAGCGATCGATCATTTTCACCGCCAGCTGTTAATGGGCGAGACGGGGCGTCTCTATAGTGAGCTGGCTGCCTCATGGCTTTGGCTTGCCGCGCTGGGTGGCATCACGCTGTGGATTCGCCAACGCCGTGCACTGAAAGCGCTTTCAGGTGCCCACACCACACGCCAGCGCCACGCAACACTAGGCGTAGTGCTTTCCCTCGGGCTGCTGTTCTTTTCGGCAACAGGGCTCACTTGGTCACAGTGGGCAGGGGGTAATATTGCAGAACTTCGCCATGCCTGGGGCTGGGGCACACCAAGTGCCTCAACGACACTGATCGATAGCGATAGCCAGGTAGCTGATGAACATGCTGAGCATCACGGCCATATGGCAATGGTCGCCACGTCTATCACGCTTGAGGACTTTGACCGGGCGATGAGCGCTGCTCGTAAGGCGGGGATTAGCGCGGCGCGCATCCAACTAACGCCCCCGGGCGGCCCCCAGCAGGCGTGGCGGATAGCAGAAATTGACCGCCAGTGGCCTACGCAGGTAGACCAAGTGGCGCTGCATCCGCGCAGCATGGCGGTGACCGATCAAACCGACTTCGCCAGCTTTCCGCTAGCCGCCAAGCTGACCCGCTGGGGGATTGATCTGCATATGGGCGTACTGTTTGGTATCGCTAATCAAATAGTGTTGGCGTTAATCGCCGCTGGGCTGGTGACGCTTATGGTGTGGGGTTACGTAATGGCATGGCGGCGGCTGCGCACGGCGAGTGGTCAGCGCTTTCCAACGGTAACCGAGCCCTGGATCATGCTCCCGCTTACGGCCCAATCCAGCGTGCTGTTCGTCGCTATCGTGCTTGGCGTAGCACTGCCCATACTGGGTGTAAGTTTGGCGATTTTCGTCGTGATTGATGCGCTGCGCTGGTATGTTAAAAAGCGCTACACTGTCCGCAACCTGAAACCCCACCCTTCCAATACATCGAGGTGATCGATGCCAAAAGCACCCGTTAAACGCTTTCGTCGCTTACCCGATGACGAGCAGTCACGCATTATCGAGATGGCCTGGGAAGATCGAACGCCATTTGAAGCGATTGAAACCCTATATGGTTTAGCCGAACAGGATGTCATTGAGGTAATGCGCCACCAACTCAAACCCGCTTCGTTTCGCCTATGGCGTAAACGTGTCACTGGCCGCGCGACAAAGCATACCGCTTTGCGTTCACCGGATGTTCTACGCGGCTACTGTCCCACACAATATAAGCGCTAATCGTTAATAAATTTGCTGTTCTTCAGAAACTACACAGTTTAACCATCCTCCCAATGGAGGAACATTGGTTGGTTTCGATGCCTAAAGCACATCAACGATCATATATCTAAACCAGCTCCGCGCTTGCGTAGCCACTCTTTACGCTCACGCCAATCAGAGAGGACCTTATCAACCTCATTCCAAAAAGCGTCTGAATGATTGCGGTGATGAAAGTGGCAAAGCTCATGGACGGTGATGTAGTCGATGATTCTTGGCGGGGCCATCATGCATTTCCAATGAAAATTCAGCGTGCCACTGCGGCCGCAACTGGCCCAGCGGTAGCCCATATCCTTCACTTTAATAGCAGGATTCTCTACACCCACTTTGGGGGCGAAAAAAGCCACTCTGTCAGCGAAGCGCTGCTGGCCTTTTTCGCTATAGAAATTTTCAAAAGCGGCTCTTGCGGCGGCCGTGCCACCCGTTTCGATGAGTTCACGGCTCAGACAAAAGCGGCCTTCTTTGAGCTTTAACGGCTTATCCTGATGGGATATCAACGCCAGCCGATAAGCGCCGCCCAAATAGAGAAATGTTTCTCCGTTGACCCACTCCCGAGTAACAGCGGTGGCATTTAAATCCTTCCACTCTGCTAGGTTGCGGTAAATCCACAAACGCTTGCTGACTACTAATGCGTCTACCTGCTCCAGCGAGTAGTTAACCGGAGGACGCACCACCACCTGCCCGTTTCGTTCAATCACAATATCGGTAGTCTTTCGGGTGCTACTGGGAAGCAGATGATACTCAATGTCTCTTACTTTTCTCGCGATCATTGCTGATTCTCTTCGCTCTTAGCGCCGCTGAGTAATGTTTCATGCCGATTTTTGGCCAATTTCATAATTTCAACCGCGAGGCGTTCTCGGCTGGTTTTCAACTCATCAATCCCAGTGAGCGTAAGCGCCGTTTTAATCTCGCTTCTAGTGCGTTTCTGCTTGTCGGCATTGTGCCAAAAATCGATGCTGCCAATACTCTGCTGTAAGGTTTCTACAATCGCTTCCATGAGTGCTTTAATCTTTGGCTGTGCACTGGCAGGTATTTTGCCTCCGTCAAAAGCTTCTAAAGCAACGTGCTCGTAAAAAGTGGTCGCCTCTTTACTCATCCCCGCATCGCCAGCTTGACGGCCTTGTGACGCAACTTTACGCAGTTTCACCAGTTCTTCAGCAAGCTTATCCCACTCTCCCTGGTGGCGATCGATGAGTTGCTCTACCTTCTCCGCGAGACTTTTATAAAACGCTGGATCTTCATCGTGATGCACAGTGCAATGCTTGCGAATAGCATGCTCCATCTCACTGGCTTTAGCTTCGGCATTATCGCCTGAGTGTGCGTTTAACTGATCTAGAAAATCTTCAGACAGCAGCTCCACCGGAGGCACCTTAGGATTAATACCCAGGCTGATAAGGTGCTCATTGATTAAATCGCGTACCTTCTGCCCCGCATCACCTAGACTCAGAGAGTCATCCTTGTATCGCTCTTTGGCCACGCTTTGAATATAGCCTAGTCGTTTGGCAGGTACGCGATACGCCTGACCAGCACGATGAGGCAAAATAATATCCATGCTGCTCAAGAATTTTTTCAGGTAGACATCGAAATCCGCTCTAAGCTTCTCGTCCTTAAGCAGTGTGACCGCCGCATGTACGACTGAGGCATCGTCTTCAACATCCGGCAACTTGCCCTCTACGAAAGCCTGTACACCGACCAAATGATGAGTAGCAAACATCTGCAAAAGACGCTGATAGCGCTCTTGCAATACAGGCATTTCAGACGTGATATTCTTCAAGCCACTGGCGAGTTCCTGCTGTTCATCCGTGGCAGCATACAGCGTTAATGCTTCGGTAAGCCTGTGGGTTAGCCCTACATAGTCCACCACATAGCCACGTTGCTTACCTTTTTTCACCCGATTTGTTCGAGCGATAGCTTGCAACAGCGTGTGTTCACGAATTTTCTTATCCAGATACATGACCTGTTCGATGGGCGCGTCAAAGCCCGTCAGCAGCATGTCGCACACGATCAAAAAGGCGATACCGCTATAGGGCTTATCCGGGTCGTCGAAAGCAAAAGGTCTACAGAAATTTTCTACCGCGTTCCAGGCCCTGGCCTGCTTGCGAGCTTCTGTGATGTAGGCGGCCTCGTTAGTACCATCGCTAGAGAGTACGACGGCCGCTTTGATGAATTGGATGCGGCGAATTCGTTCCTCATCGGGTACAGGCTCATTACGCTGCTTTGCTACTGCCTCAGCAAGCGCCCGGTGGATAGCTTTCTGGTATCGCACTGCCGCCAGTTTGGAGTGGCACACCACTTGTGCTTTAAAGCCATTCGGAAAAATATGCGCTAGGTAATGCGCGACCATATCTTTCGCTATCGCCTCAATTCGCTGCTCGGCCTCTAATATGTCCCCCGTAGCGCCGTACTTTTTCTTAATGGCCAGCAGCTCTTCTTCGGAGCGATCCTTAAATAGATTCTCGAACTTCGTTTCGAAAGCATGCTTCTCGTTCAGCGCGGCATCCGAAGTACGCCCCTCATAAAGAATCTGTAGTGTTGTGCCATCCTCTACTGCATCCATCAGCCTGTATTTATCAATATAATCACCGAAGCGTTTAACCGTGCGTTTCTCGCCATGACGCTCGGTGATCAACGGCGTACCGGTAAAGGCAATGCGTGCGGCATTTGGGAAGGCCTCGAAGATGTTCTCGCCCAACTCTGAACTTTGGGTACGGTGGGCCTCGTCAATCATCAGCAATATGCGGCTCGATAAATTGACCACACCGAACGTACTCTTGCTCGGAATCGCTTGATATGTGCCCAAGGCTTCGGCTACCGATAGCGGCAAGCTCTGGTCGGCAACCTGAAACTTATGTGCCATTACCATATTAACGTCGGACTGGTCAGTGGCCAGGTCAGAGCGTAACGCTTGCCGGTTCTCGATCACATTCACCCGCCCACCAATCAGGGTTGCGGTTTCTGCCAGCTGCTCTTCTAGATCAGTGCGATCATTAATAAGCACCAACTTGTAATCGTACAAATCTGTCGAGGCACGAATCATCCGCGCCACAAACACCATCGTCAGGCTTTTACCAGAGCCCTGGGTGTGCCAAACCACCCCACTTCTATCCTCCACGGCTTGGCCATTGCGCAGTCGTTCGATAATCTTATTCGCTGCACGGAACTGCTGATAGCGACACACTACTTTAATGCGGGAGCCTTCGTCGGTATCCATAAACACCGATGAGGTACGTAAAATCCGCAGCAGGTTGGCTTTATTGAGCATGCCGCTAATCAGTTGCTGCTGCTGGTTCATGCTCTCGGCTGCGGCATCCTCGCCGGTTCTTTTCTTTTTAGAATCACCTACTTTCCATGGGTAGAAGTGCTCTTCGCCGGAGGTGATCGTGCCATAGTCAGCTTCCACGCCGCTGCTGCGAATTAGCAATAGATTGCTATGAAAAAGCCGGGGTTCACCCTCTTTCAGTCCCTGCCGAGCGGTATCTTCACGCCGGTTCATATAGCGTTGAAGTTGGCTATAAGCTTCAGCCATGGGGTTAGCACAAGTGGGGCCACCCTTTTTGCACTCCACCACAGCCAGCGGAAGACCGTTCACGAACAGCACGACATCAGGAATGATGAACTGTTTGACGCAGCCGGGGGTATCAATACGAAATTGATTAATGGCAAGAAAGTGATTGTTCTCAGGGGAATCAAAGTCAAATAGACGAACGACGGGATCTTGTTCACCAGTCTCTTCGTTGGCGTCCACCTGAGCTTTTAACAACAACTTCTGCACGGCCTCATTGGCTTCTAGCAGCGTGCGATTCGGTTGACGCAACAGCTGCTCGTGCAAATCCACTAGCTGCTTATCAGTCAGCCAAGTGCCCTTTTCGATACCAACATTGAGCGCCGCTACTGCCCGGTTAAACACCTCTGGCAGCAGCCACTGACGAAAATTGACGCGATGGCTTCGGGTCGGGTCGGACGGTATTTCCTGCCCCTGGTCAATGACGTCCCAACCCAACGCCTGCAACTGGTGCAGAAACGGCTGTTCTACTTCGGTGTATTCAGACAAGTTCACCCTTCCCACATCTATGCGTATTATTGTGTGTCATATCGGTTGATTGATCGTCTGTAAAAAACCTACCAGCTCATGTATTCGGGTCGTCGGGTTGTCAGTTCCACTAGCCTCCGCTTGGCGCAGTGAGCGCTCGGCGTTACTCTTGGCAAATTCCAACTGGCCCAGCAACCTCATAAAGATATCTTCCGAACCTTTCTCATAACCTGGCAGATAAGCTTGAAGCTCAGAGAGCACTTGGTTACCCGCGCTATTGCCCGATAAAGCCACATACGGCTTAGTGCTATAAACAAAATGTAGCAACAACCAATACTCGAAACAGGGTACTGAGTTAATAGCGATGAAGGTGTCGCGAGGCTGTGCAGCCGCTATTGAACCCAGCGCCTCACTATAGTGATGGTGAGTATCCTTATCGAACACACAAAATACCTTATCAAAGGCATCACCCGCGTCCTTTTCTTCTCGGAAGCGTTGCTTTGCAAATCTCACCACGCTGTTTGGGTCTGAGCCACTTTCACCAGACACTTCTACGTTGGCCGTATTGAGCCCGTAGTAATTTCTAAGACCATGGAAGTAGTGAGGCTCAGTTTTTTCTCCCTCACAGACAATCAGCACTTTGGCATACGCATCGCGCTTTGCTGCACGGCGCTGTAACCCTTTAGCGCTTTTTGCCTTACGTTTATGAAACAGATTATCCGTACCCATCAACTGGCCCGCTCTAGCGACCGAATAAAGGGTAAAGCGCCATAGCGCCCAGAAAGATAAGCCAGCTCCAGATTTTCTCGTCCCTTGCGCGGGCTAAAATCTGTCAGCGGATACAACGCTGTCGCATGGCTCTCGTCTTTCTCGCAGAACCAGATTTGATCACGCCGAAATACTTCTTGGTTCAGAATCGATGTTTCGTGAGTAGTGAACACCAACTGTGCATTGTTCGGGTTGGTCTCTGGGTTATGAAACAGCTGCACCAAAAACTGCACCAAGCGCGGGTGGAGATTATCGTGAAGCTCATCAATAAACAGGACATAGCCGTTAGTCAGTGAGTCGATCCAAGGCCCGGCGAAAGAAAATAGCTTTTGTGTGCCGTCAGACTCGTCTTCAAAATCAAACGTAACCGCCTTACCGTCGCTATCCTTATGCACCGTTTTAATATCAAGGACCGTCTTATCCTTCATATTCCCAGCGATAACATCACGGAGGGGTTCCGGCATTCCTTCCGGCAGCGTTTCAAGATCAAATGGCTTGGACTCAACCACAATATCGTCGATATGCAAATCTGCAGCGCGCAAAAAATCCATCACCTGTGATTTGCTACTATTTTCACACAGTGAGGCACTGAATCCTGGCCCCCAACCACCTACGTTTGCTAGGCGAAGCGTATTCTTAAACCAGTCGAAAATAGGCTGTAGCTGTTCACTATTGAGCTGCACCGCGGTGGATAAAAAAAGCGCATTTGCACGGGTGGATTTTTGCCAGAGCTGCTTTTCACCGGTTAGGTTGCTGCCCAGTTCCCAATCATAACGCTGATCGTCAACGTTCCAAGCGCGACCAAACCAGCGCTGGGCACGGCCCTTCGGGTAGGCCAACAACCACTCCTCATGGATGCGTTCAGTACTGGCGGCAAAACCGTACTGGTAGCGCACGCTACCAACCACAAAGGTCACTTCAAACTCGCTGGGCTGTTGGCGCGTTTCCGCGCTTAGGCGAAACGGCATCACCGGCAACTTATCGCCCCGCTGCAGATTGACCGCCGATTCCAGCACGACCTGCTTCATGGTGCCCAACGCCAACAAGAGATTGGATTTGCCACTGGCATTGGGGCCATAGATAGCTGCCGAGCGCAGCAATTCGATATTGTTGACCGCAGTCGCTTCAAACGTATTGGTGGACAGTAATTCGTCACCCTTGCCTTTCACCAAGCTAAACGTCTGCTCCCCACTGAACGATCGAAAATTGGCCACACTCATCTCAATGAGCATCAAACACACCCCTGACTCTAGAAAATGACAATACTGGTCAAAATCTAGCACTTAACATTCACAAAAACTATTTAAAACCACATTTTTGACATTAAATGTCAAAAAAAGCCTAACAATCACCCACTACGCAAAAATGGGTATTGACGCTTGCATCTTAGTTCGTGACTGCCTGTTCCGGTTCAGCCCCCGACAGAGCTAATAATGGCCAAAAGGCTCATAAACGATAATTGCCACCTCATCCAGGTCGCTTAAGGCTTGCTCAATATGAGGCTTGACCTGCTCCCACTCCAAACCGCCATTACCGGCGCCCAGCGCAGGAATGGCTATAGAGCGAACCTTGTACTCTTTTATAAAACTACGCAGGTCAGCTAAACCGTCGATAACCCACTGCATTTGGGATTTATCGCGCCAGTGCTGTTTCGTAGGAAAATTGACGACCCAGCACGGATTCACTAATTCTGTGGTTTCGGTCACAAACATACGGCCAGTTTGTACTCGCCCCTCTTTGCAAGCGTGTACATAAGCGGTGTAATTGGCTGGAAAGCGCTTCTTGAACATCAGCGCGATGCCTTTGCCCATCACACCCACCGTATTAACGGTGTTCACCAGGGCTTCAACATCAGATTCAAGTAGGTTGCCAGTGGTGTAGGAAATCATAGCTGACACCTTTGATATACGCAGTGAGTAAACAGCCCACAAGAATCCACGGGGGTTCTGCGATGGGTAATCTGCCAAATCAGCACCTGGTCGACGTTAAGGTTCGGGTAATGATTAGGCATTGACCGGCTCAGGCTTGGCTTCCGGCTCAACCTGCACTGGCACTTTGCCAGTAAGCAGATCATGCATTAGGCCGGATTTTTGTTTTTGAAGTTTAGCTAACCTCCTCTTTTCAACCTCCACAAGGTCTTGAATACGATTAAATTTGCTACAAATAGCCGCTTGTTCTTTGATAGAAGGAAGAGCTATGTTCAGCTGCTTCAAGTTTCCTGTATTGATTCTTGGTCTAGTTACTCCCTGTTCGTATCGACGAACTTGCCCTCTGGCCAACATACTGTTTAAAAAAAGCATGAAAAACTTATTCATCGCAATACTCGAGACACATCGAGCACGAAAGCAATCGGCCTTATTGATAGCTGAAGGCAAGCCATTAGGGTACATACATGACCGACCAACAGGAAATTTATCATCCCCTAGCCCGGCAATTAAAACATCCTCACCAATAACTTTATTTCTTACTAGCTTCCCTGCATGCCTGTCAGAAACGTATGCTCTATCTGAGTCGTTATATTCGTACTTTAAAACATTTTGTAGACGAACCACCCGAACGCCAGGGTCTTCGACATAATGCTCGGTTTTTAAATTGGAGCCGAATGGCCCATCAACTACCGACTCTAAAACACTGGAAATAGCTGATATCTTCCACTCTTTCGGAATCCACCCAATCGGAGTTTCCTTGTACAGTTCCGGGGCCTGCTCGCGTGGCGGGCGCAGTTTTCCGTCGGATCCGATACCACGAGTAAACAGATCGTGCATTAGTCCTGCTTTGATCTGCTGGTACTTGTCGATCAGAGTGTCGGTTTTTTCGATCGCCTGGTCGATGGTTTGCAGAATGCGGGCTATTTTATCTTGTTGGGCGATATTAACGTGATAGGTAACAGGAATACGCTGCAAACCTTTCATGTCTAACATTAAAACAGTTGTGCCCCGAGCGTATTTCTTCATTTCTCGGCGATATCTGTCCGTACAAAACAAGTAGAACAAATAGCTCACGCTCTGCGCACCATCTAGCCTAAGTCGCGTTACGTGATGAGAGTAAAGAATTTGGTTGCTATTTACGTTCCCTAAAAAAAGAGCTGGAACCCCAATAATGTCTCCTTCTCTTGTGACATCTGTATTGGCAATCAAAATATCACTCTTACCTACTAGATCTTGGTCAGTAAAGAATCCTGAATAATATTTAAGCCCATTATTATTAAACCCTCCATTCTTGAGGAAGGATTTCATGTTTACATATGGTATACCGTCTTCAGGATTATCACGAAGAGCTGACTCAGTATAAGTTATCCCACGCCGCAGGCTCGCTAAATTGCCGAGCGGAATCGTTGCTAAATCACTCATACCCCAACTCCACCAAGAATTCCTGCAACTGCTGCGATGCTTGATCTCGTTCGAACTCGATCTGACGGGCGGTAACGGCGTATTTAGCCCACAGGTTTTCGATGGCTTTGATGCAGGCGCGCTGCTCGCTGCGCAGGTAGCCGCTGTAAATAGCCAGTAGGCGGGTTCTCAAGCGCTCAATAATGACGGTGCGCGCCTCGTTAATCGAGATTTTCTTGCGCGCACTAGCAACCAGCTCATCGCGTTTTTGCTCGATAGTCTTCAGCGTTTTTTTCAGCGTTTTGGCTTCGTCTTCCAGTGCTTTGTGGCGACTCAGGCTAGCCTCAGCGCGCTGGGCGCTTTTCCATGCCCGTTGGGCTTGGCTCACTGCTTCACGCAGTGGGATAATCCACTCACTGCCGTAGCCTTGCTGCTCAGCCAGCCCGACGATGCGCAGCCCGTTGCTAAATTCGGGCGCTTTGTTGGTCAGGCCCTCGCTGCTGTAAAAAGCTTTTTTACTGCCTGCGGGCAGCAGGTCAGCATGTTTAAGTTCGATGAACAGGTTGTTGGCTAGGCTTTTGATGGTTTTAAGCTGGGCTTTCCATTCGGCGTTGAACGCTTTGAGCTCGTCTTTTTTGGTTTTGACCTCATCGCTGGGCAGCACGCCGCTATCGTCACTATCTTCGAACTCTTCCTCATCAGCAGCGGCAAACAGCGCTTGTAGTTCGGCCAGACGCGTTTGAGCCTGCTCCTGCTCTTCCAGCACATCGGGGAATTGACTTTGTAGAATCTCGTCGTCGGGTATCAGTTCCGGCCCCCACCCGCTGGCGGCAATGGATTTAAAGTCTGCTTTGAGGCTATCTATATAGGTCGCAAAGGCACCACGCACCTGAAACGGGGTAAGCAAGCCGTTATTGGCGAGGGCGATTTCGATACCCTGCAGTAACTGGCTACGCATCACGTAAACATTGCGGGGCCGAGCCTGCTGGTTTTCGGCATCAGGGGCCAAGGCTTCCACTATCGGTAAGTTGTCATCCCACCACGCTTCCAGCACGTCCATGACAGTTTGATTGGCAACCTGGACACCGTGGTGCTGATTAATCAATCCGGCAATCTCGCGCTTATCCGCTAGCGTCGGGGCGAAATCCATATAGTCGGCGTCACGTGCGACAAATAGCGCTGCTTTGAGGTTTTGGTAGTTCTGCCAGTAGTGATCCAGGCTATCGATTTCCCGCACCGGCACGCCACCGTGTAGATGAGCGCGGACATCATGCGGCTCAGGTGGTGGCGCGTTGTCCACGTAGCGGCGGATATTGCAGTTGTAATCTTCGCTATGAAGCTCAGTAATGGGTACCGGACGAGCATAGCCGGGAATCGCTTGCCCCTGGCGATAGGCATAGATGATTTTGTCGATATCTTCCGGGCGTAGATGGTTCTGGGCCTTACCTTCGCGATACTCACGATCAGCATTGATAAACAGGACACTGCCTTGATCGCTACGGCGCGGTTCGGCTCCCGCCTTGTTCAACACTAGAATACAGGCGGGGATACCCGTGCCGTAGAACAGGTTGCCTGGCAGGCCAATGATGGCTTCTAAATACCCTTGCTCGATAAAATACTTGCGTGCTTCGCGTTCTTCTCCGCCGCGAAATAGCACGCCGTGAGGCATCACCGTGGCCATGCGGCCATCGTGTTTAAGCACAGCCAGCATATGCTGCACAAACATCAGATCCGCTTTTTTGCCCTTCTCCGGCATCATTACCGGAAAGCGTCCTGGTGATTTCAGGTCTTTTTTGAGATAGTTCTGACTAAAGGGTGGGTTAGCGACCACCCGATCAAAACGCTTAAGCTCGTTGGTCTCGTCAAAGTGCTGAGGCTCACGAATGGTATCTTCCTGGCGAATATCGGCATGGGAAATACCGTGCAGCAGCATGTTCATCTTACAGATAGACCAAGTGGTGCCGATCTTTTCCTGGCCGTAAAGGGCCAACTCGCGGGCATCACCGCCTTTTTCGCGCAGGAAGTCGCGCATTTGAATCAGCATGCCGCCAGACCCCACCGTGGGGTCATAGACGCTCATGCCTTCTTCTGGATCACAGACCTCAGCACATAGCCGCACGACTTCCCACGGGGTGTAGAACTCGCCTGCCTTTTTACCCGCAGAATCGGCAAAGTATTTGATCAGCCATTCATAGGCAGCGCCCAGCAAATCGGGGAATTCAAAATCTTCGTCGCGTAGCGGGATCTTCTCGAAGTTTTGTACAAAGTCGGCAAGAGTATCGTCATCCAGCGTGCGCTGGCCGATTTTACGGTTGAAATTGATGCCGCTAAGCACATCCTGAAGGGCGTCCGGATTGGCCTCTTCAATCGCCCCCAAGGCCTTGTTCAGCGCAGAACCAACATTTTCTTTTACGTGTTTAAGCGCAGGGCGTTGAATAAGCTGCTTTTGCCCATCTTTAATGACTACCTCTTGCCAAGGTTCATTCCAGCGGGCCCGCCGCGGCACGTAAAAGTATTTCCCTGAGTAGTGATCAGCGTCTTCCAGCTCAGTGGCAATGTCTTCCTCGTTCATGCCTTGAGCAGTAAATTTCTGGCGCAGTTCTTCTCTGCGTTCGTCAAACAAGTCGCTGGCACGCTTCAGAAACAGCATGCCAAAAATGTACTCTTTGTATTCGCTGGCATCCATGCTGCCGCGCAAGTCGTCACAGGCGCGCATCAGCAAGCTTTCTAGGTGGGGAAGCGTCAGTTTTTGATTCATTGAGCCCTACAGTTCCAGTGTGCGCGGAATGGGCAACCACCCTTTCCTGCTATATGAGAACGATTATACGGGACTCTCAGCCAGATCGGCAAAACTCTCAAAAATCTTTCAAGCCATTGTTTTAGTTAAAAATAAAATGCTTAAAGCTTTTCCATTACTAATAAATCACGCATACACGTTAACCTGCATGAAACGGTTCAGTGTTTTACTCGCGCTTTAGTAGCCTCACATGAACTAACACTAGGCTATTCTAAACTCATCTCTTTATTGTTATATTATCACATAACATAAACCCATTTAGAGGTGACCTAGCAATGACCGCATTTCCCCCCCTACCCGTGACGGTGCTGTCGGGTTTTCTAGGTGCCGGTAAAACCACCGTGCTCAATCATATTCTTGCCAATCGTGAAGGCCGCCGGGTGGCGGTCATCGTTAACGATATGAGCGAGGTGAATATCGACGGTGCACTGGTGCGGGGTGGCCCTGGTGAGTCGACGCTGGATGGCGATGTTGCTCTGAACCGCTCTGAAGAGCGCTTGGTAGAGATGAGTAACGGATGTATCTGCTGCACCTTGCGCGAAGACTTGCTAGTGGAAGTCAGCCAGTTGGCTCGAGAGGGCAAGTTCGATTACCTGGTCATTGAATCCACCGGGATTTCCGAGCCGCTGCCCGTGGCGGAAACCTTCACCTTTGAAGATGAAAGCGGC
>TARA_R110002051_G_scaffold49730_2_pt1 | contig 13297 bp, 12 predicted proteins | sample TARA_R110002051 | Tara Oceans TARA_R110002051 (sample SAMEA4397023) | marine metagenome | biome: Polar Biome; feature: [MES] marine water layer (ENVO:01000295) within the mesopelagic zone...; material: water (ENVO:00002006), including particulate matter (ENVO:01000060) such as......
TGTATCGGCAAGAAATTCTAAATTTTGTTTAACGGCTATTCGATATAACCAAACAATGGGATTAAACCATTGTAGTATTATAAAAACTTCCATCAATATAATATCTAAAGAATGTAATTGTGCGGCATGAACTTCTTCGTGTGCAACTATGGCTTCTAATTCTTTTTCTGAATGTAGTGAAGGATTGTAAACAATACTTTTGAAAAACGAGAAAGGCTGTATAGTGGCCTTAGTTTTAATGTGAACTGTTGCCGGTAATTTAACCCGCTCACCCGTATTAAGGACTCTCTTTAAATCTAGGCCTTGTCGAAACAATTTAATGAATAATATGAAGGCCCCAATCAGATATAGTGTTATTAAGAATGAATAGGGAGTAAAAGCATTAACGGTTGAGGTTTCAGATAGTGAGGGTATAGCTACATTGGTATTTGTTAAATCAAATATAGGGGCGTTAATAGTAATCGTTATATATAATAATGGGAATAGTGCAGAGAGTATAAGTCCACTAAGAAGAAAGAATCTATTGAACTGAAACAAGGTTTCTTTCCTTAAAAATAGTTGATAACAACTAAAAAATAGGAGTAGTACAGAACTTATTTTTACTATATAGTAGAATAGTGCTTCCATCTATTTACTGTTTTCAATTAGTGAAATGATTTCCTTTAATTCTTCGACCGAAATTTTTTCCTCCTTAGCAAAAAATGATACTATATTCTTGTAAGAATTGTCAAAATACCCTACCATATCTTCATTTACATAAGCCTTATAATAACTCTCTTTTGTTACAATCGGATGATATTGATGTGTTTTTCCATAGGCCGTAAAACCTACAAAGTTCTTTTCCTCTAAATTCCGTACAATAGTAGATAATGTATTGTAATGCGGTTTGTTTTTGGTAATCTCATCCATTATTTCTTTGACAAACGCTTTTTTTAAGCGCCAAAGAATTTTCATGATTTCTTCTTCCTTATTTGTTAATTTTTCCATGGTCTATTTTCGTTTTACGAATGTAAACTATTTTTATAGTTTTAAAACTATAAAAATAGTTATTTAACTATATTTTTAGTTTTTATATACTTTCAATAGTTGCTTACCAACAGGTTTCTTCTATTTATATTTGTGTAAATTCTTTTCATGCAGAACTTTCTTTTTATTCTTGGCGGACTGTTTTTGTTGATAGTCGGTGGTAATTGGCTTTTAAAAGCTGCTGTCGATTTATCGCTGAAATTAAAGATTCCGAAAATTGTTATAGGTATGACGGTCGTTTCTTTCGCTACCTCGGCACCAGAATTAATTGTTAGTATAAATGCTGCATTGGATGGTTTCCCAGATTTAGCTTTAGGTAATGTTGTAGGGTCTAATATTGCCAATTTAGGATTGGTACTAGCGATAACAATTTTGTTAAGCCCTATTGATGTAAGTAAAAGTTTTTATAACACGGATTGGCCGGTTATGATGTTGGCCTCATTACTCTTTTTCTTCTTTATATATTTTGATGGAGTTTTAGACAAGTACGAAGGTATTACCATGGTAATTTTTCTTTTCTTATTCTTGGTGTATTTATTACGGTTTCAAAAACCGGCAGTAATCGATGAAGATGATGAAGATGACGTAATGATGCCAACATATAAAACCGCGCTTTTTTTAGGTTTAGGTGGTGGTGCTCTTTGGGGTGGTTCAGAATTATTGATAAGTGGTGCAGTTGGTATGGCTACTGCGTTTGGTGTTAGTGAGCGTGTAATAGCTATTACAATTGTTTCTTTAGGTACTAGTATTCCAGAATTAGCGGCATCGGTAATAGCAGTAATAAAAAAGGAAAAAGCTATTTCATTAGGAAATTTAATAGGGTCTAATATCTTTAATCTGCTAGCTGTTTTAGGTATAACTTCAATTATAACCCCTATTCGCGTAATCGATCAGGGCTTATTGACCAATGATATTTTTTGGATGTTGGGTATTTCCTTTCTGATTCTGCCTTTGGTGTTTATACCTAAAGGGTTGCGTTTGGGCTGGAGAGATGGTATGATTCTTGTAGGAATCTACTTGGCCTTTGTGTACGTTACCATAGGTTGACCAAAACCAAACTATGTGCATTTTACCACTAAATTTCTTTTTTTCTTCCTTTTAGCAAGTACTTGCGTATCGCTATCTGCGCAAACTTCTGAATTTCTTAGAGCTAAGGTGTTAGATCAACAAACCGGTGAACCTGTACTATTTGCAACGGTAAGTATTAAGGGTAAATCAAAAGGCGTAATTACCAATATGGATGGTAGTTTTAGGTTGCCCATTAACTTTTGGAAATCAGGCATATCGATAGAGATTTCATCTATGGGTTATGAGAAAAAGGAATTTGATTTACGAAATTTTTCTCCGAACGATATCAACATAGTTCGATTAGTTCCAGGTGTTTTTGCCTTAAACGAGGCTGTTGTAATTGCAAAAGGAGAAAAAAGACTTTCAGCAAGAGCAATTGTGCGCAGAGCAATTGAAAGAATCCCGAAAAATTACCCTTTATCCAATTTTAGTACAAAAGGATATTATAGAGATTATCAACTAGACAGTTTAGGCTACCTAAATCTTAACGAAGCACTCTTGCAAGTTTTTGATAATGGTTTTGAAGAAATTGATTCGGTTAGTACTAAAACTAGAATTTATGAATATAAGCAGAACACTACTTTTAGAAGGGATACCCTGGCAGATGACTCCTATAATTATAAGGATTGGAAAAAGACTATTGACAATGCCTATTTAGAATCTCATGGTGGTAATGAGTTTACTATTCTTCGAGTACACGACGCAATCCGTAACTATAAGATCAATAGTTTTGATTTAATTAATAGTATGGAAGATGGTGATATATTAAAAAATCATTCGTTTAAAAAAATGGAAGATACCTATTTTGATGGGGAGCCGCTATATACGATTCGAATAAAAAAGATACTTCCTGGTTATGAGGCAAGAGGTACCGTTTATATTTCCAAAAATAATTATGCCATTCATAAATTACAATACGCGGTTTACGATGATAATAAACGTAACAAAAATGAAAGGTTACAAGAAATAGGTGTTAAAGGCGAACTTATTTTTGAGATAGTTTCAGAATACAATAGAGATTCAGATTTAAAAATGTACCTCAATTACATATCTTTTCATAACACATTTCAACTTTCTATACGGCCAAAATTTGTAATAGAGGATTTATTGATAATGGCAGAAAAGCGTGCCTTCCTATTAAATTTCAATAATCAACCGGTCATTGACCCCATTTTTCAAAGTAATGAATGGTATGATTTTAATTATAAGGGTAAAAAGATTGAATTTGAAAAGATTGAGGTCAAAAGTAATTCTACCATAGTTTTATTTCCTAAAATGAGCTCAAGAGATTTAAGAAATATGTTTGGAGATTTGGAAACGATGGCTAATAAAAATAGAGATGTTAGTGCAGCAATGAAATTTAAGGTTACCGGTTTAAAAGATGTGGAGGGTAATATGCTTAACACGTGGACTTATAGAAATTATGACCAGTTCAGAGAATTTTTTACACAAGAAACATTTCCTAATCTCTCAGTTGGTATTTCTAAAGACAGTTTAATGCTAAAAGACGCACCATTAGATAGTAAGCTTCAGCCAATTTGTTTGCAATGCAAAAGTTCAAGTTATTGGATGAATACTCCTCTTCAAAATACTAAGCAATAAAAAACGCCCAGGAGAAATCCAAGGCGCTTTTAGTATAATCAACAATTAATGTGGTATTAGATCTTAGCCGATTTAACTGTTTTAATAATTCTACCAGCAATTTTATAAGGATCACCATTAGAAGCAGGTCTTCTGTCTTCTAACCAACCTTTCCATCCTTTTTGAACGGTAATGATAGGAATTCTAATTGAAGCACCTCTATCAGAAACACCATAACTGAAATCCGTAATTGCAGCAGTTTCGTGAAGGCCGGTCAAACGTTGGTCGTTAAATTCACCGTAAACAGCAATATGTTCTTTTACCACAGGTCTGAATGCCTCACAAATTTTTTCATAAATTTCTTTAGAACCACAAGTTCTTAACGTAGTGTTAGAGAAATTTGCGTGCATACCTGAACCGTTCCAGTCCAATTCTTTACCTAATGGTTTTGGGTGATATTCTATATAATAACCATATTGTTCTGTTAGACGATCTAGTAAATAACGTGCGACCCACATTTCGTCACCGGCCAATTTAGCGCCTTTAGCGAACAATTGAAATTCCCATTGTCCAGAAGCTACCTCTTGGTTAATACCTTCAAAGTTAAGTCCGGCAGCGATACAAAGATCAGCATGCTCTTCAACTAAATCTCTTCCGTGGGTATGTAATCCACCAACAGAACAGTAGTACATTCCTTGTGGAGCAGGATAACCACCAATAGGGAAACCTAAAGGTAATTGTGTTTTGGTATCCATGATAAAGTATTCTTGCTCGAAACCGAACCAGAAATCATTGTCTTCATCTTCTATAGTAGCTCTTCCGTTTGATGCGTGTGGAGTTCCGTCTGCATTTAAAACTTCGGTCATTACTAAAAATCCGTCCTTTCTTGCAGGATCTGGAAAAATAGCAACTGGCTTAAGCAAACAGTCAGAAGAACCACCTTCAGCTTGTCGTGTTGAACTTCCATCAAAAGACCACATTTCGCAATCTTCTAATTTACCACCAAAGTCATTAACCACTTTGGTTTTGCTTCTCATGTTTTGGGTTGGAAAATATCCATCTAACCAGATGTATTCTAATTTTGTTTTGCTCATAATATAATAGTTATATTTTTTTGAATAAAAGACAAGCAAAAATATGTTTTTTATCATTTCATATGAATTTTTAAGGGGGTAAATCTTTAAAAATTAAATTAATTGTTTTCTACCCCTATTTTTTGTTGGGTATTTTGTCATATTTATATTTATTGAACGTAATTTTGTCGAATTAATAATGTATTCGCATATGATATCATCAAGATTCGAGGCAATTGCCCAAAGTCAGACAAGAAATAGTATCGCCATTGAAGAAAAAGGAAGGCGATCTGATTTATTCGGAATTAATGTTTTTAATGAAAGTAAGATGTTACAATATCTTACCAAAGATGCATTAGAGAGTTTAAAAGGAGCTATGGTTTCTGGTTCTAAGATCGACCGAAAAATAGCAGATCAGGTTGCAGAAGCCATAAAAGGTTGGGCCATTGGCATGGGTGCAACACACTACACCCATTGGTTTCAACCACTAACCGGTTCTACCGCTGAGAAACATGATGCCTTTTTTGATTTATTACCAGATGGTACCGCATTGGAAAAATTTGGAGGTGGCCAGTTGGTTCAGCAAGAACCCGACGCCTCTAGTTTTCCTAGTGGTGGAATTCGAAATACCTTTGAAGCCCGAGGTTATACCGCTTGGGATCCCTCGTCACCTGCTTTTATTTATGGTACCACATTATGTATACCAACCATTTTTGTTTCCTATACGGGAGAAGCTTTAGATAATAAAGCTCCTTTGTTAAGAGCATTGAGCGCTGTTGACGATGCTGCTACTGCTGTTGCGAAATATTTTGATAAAAATGTTTCTAAAGTAAGCGCCACCTTAGGTTGGGAGCAAGAATATTTCTTAATTGATAAGGCACTCGCGCATTCTAGACCAGATATTATGATGACAGGTCGCACTTTAGTAGGTGAAACTCCTGCAAAGGGTCAGCAGTTAGATGATCATTATTTCGGAGTAATACCAAGTCGTGTGTTGAGCTTTATGAGCGATTTGGAAAAAGAGTGTACTAAGTTGGGCATACCGGTAAAAACAAGACATAATGAGGTTGCGCCAAATCAATTTGAATTAGCGCCTGTTTTTGAAGAAGCTAATCTTGCGATTGACCATAATCTTCTTCTAATGGATGTCATGGACAAAATTGCCGATAAACATCATTTTACCGTACTGTTTCATGAAAAACCTTTTGCAGGTATCAATGGTTCGGGTAAACATAATAACTGGTCTTTGGCAACTGATACCGGTGTAAACTTGCTAAGCCCTGGTTCTACGCCGATGAAAAATTTACAGTTTCTTACCTTCTTTATAAATACGATTAAGGCAGTTGATACCTATGAAGAACTTTTACGTTCTTCAATAGCATCGGCAGGTAATGATTATCGTTTGGGTGCAAATGAAGCGCCACCGGCCATTTTTTCAATTTTTGTCGGTACGCAATTAAGTAGTGTGCTAGATGAGTTAGAAGGAGTATCGAAAGGAAAATTATCACCAGAAGAGAAAACCGAATTGAAGTTAAATGTGGTAGGTAAAATCCCTGAGATCTTGATGGATAATACGGATCGTAATAGAACATCGCCTTTTGCTTTTACGGGTAATAAATTTGAAATGCGTGGCGTAGGGGCTAAAACTAATTGTGCTAAGCCCATGACCATTTTGAATACGATAGTTGCAAAGCAACTGAAGGATTTTAAAAAGGAGGTTGATGTATTAATTGATAAAAAAGCGTTGAAAAAAGATGAAGCGATTTTTAATGTGCTTCGAGAATATATTAAAACATCGAAGCGTATACGTTTCGATGGTGATGGGTATAGTCCAGAATGGGAGAGCGAGGCTAAGCGACGAAAGTTGAGTAATAATAGAAATACACCTGAAGCTCTTAATGTATTGACCTCTAAAGAAAGCTTAGCACTTTTTCAATCTATGAAAGTAATGAGCGAGATTGAGGTTCGTGCACGACAAGAAGTAGATTTAGAAAATTATATTTTGCATACCCAAATAGAGGGTAGAGTTTATAATGAATTGGTCTATGGGTATATTATACCTGCTGCAATAGCTTATCAAAATACATTGATTAAAAATGTATCAGGATTAAAGGAAATTTACGGTGCCGCTCATAAAAAATTCTCTGAAGGTCAATTGACCATGATTGAAGAGATTGCCGAACATATCGTTAGTATAAAGAAAATGGTTGATGCTATGGCAGATGCACGTAAAAAGGCAAATGCTTTGAAGGACACTAAAAATAAAGCGGAAGCCTATTGTAATAATGTGAAACCATATTTTTCTGGAATAAGATTACATAGCGATAAGCTTGAAAAATTGATGGATAATCAGTTATGGCCATTGACCAAATACCGAGAATTATTATTCATTAAGTAAGTACTTCTTTATAATTACAGTGAATAGAGCGAATATTAATCGGATGAGGGGTTGCAGTTTTAATGATTCTCTTATTTTTGCCACAAATTTAAGTTATGTCCATATCGAGCAGTGAAAGATATCAGCAAAGAGGGGTTTCTGCCTCAAAAGAAGATGTTCACAATGCAATTAAGAATATAGATAAAGGTCTTTTTCCTAAGGCTTTTTGTAAAATCGTTCCTGATTATCTTACGGGAAATGAAGATTATTGTTTGGTAATGCATGCTGATGGTGCAGGCACAAAATCTTCTTTAGCTTATATGTATTGGAAAGAAACCGGAGATATTTCGGTTTGGAAAGGAATTGCTCAAGATGCATTGATAATGAATATAGATGACCTTATCTGTGTAGGGGCAACCGATAATATTATGCTTTCGTCTACCATAGGGAGAAATAAGAATAAAATTCCAGGAGAAGTATTATCGGCAATTATCAACGGTACTGAAGAATTAATAAAGGATTTAGGTGAATTCGGAATCATCATTCATTCAACTGGTGGAGAAACGGCAGATGTGGGTGACCTGGTAAGAACTATAATTGTTGATTCTACGGTTACAGCAAGATTGAAAAGGTCTGATATTATTGATAATGCGAATATAAAAGCTGGTGATGTTATCGTTGGTTTGGCTTCTTTTGGTCAGGCGAATTACGAGAAAGAGTATAATGGAGGAATGGGCAGTAACGGACTAACATCTGCTCGCCATGATGTGTTTTCCAATTATTTAGCCGAAAAATTCCCTGAGAGTTTTGATGCAGAGGTTCCGAAAGATTTGGTGTATTCAGGTAATATCAAGTTGACCGATAAGGTTGAAAATTCTCCTATAAATGCAGGTAAATTGGTGCTTTCTCCAACAAGAACCTATGCGCCAATCGTTAAAAAAATACTGTCAAAGTATAATTCTGATGATATTCACGGCATGATTCATTGCAGTGGGGGAGCCCAAACAAAAATTTTGCATTTCATTGATGAACTGCACATCGTAAAAGATAATTTGTTCGAGGTGCCGCCACTTTTTAAATTGATTCAAGAGCAATCAGGTACCGATTGGAAAGAGATGTATAAAGTCTTTAATTGTGGTCATCGATTAGAATTTTATCTATCTGAAGAAATTGCGGAAGATATCATTGAGATAGCCAAAAGCTTCGGTGTAGATGCCCAAATTGTTGGTAGGGTAGAAGCTTCAGATTCAAAAAAATTGACAATTTCTAGTAGCCATGGTACCTTTGTGTATTAGTACATACGAATAGTGTAAATATATCGTTCTTGATTATATACCTACTTTTGCTATGGAAAGAAAGAAATTTTTAAGAACACTCGGTGCTGGCGCTGCTTTTGCAATAACATTTCCTTGTTTAGGAAGTTGTTCAAAAGACAGTGAAGTAGAAGGTGAAATTGTAACACCACCGACCAATATAGATTTTACCATTGACCTTACTTCTCCTGAAGCAGCAAAATTGGCCAATAATGGCGGATTTATTTTAAAGAATCTTGTTGTAGTCGTTAAAAATTTAGAAGGTGGGTTTGTTGCTGCTACTCAAATTTGTAGCCATGAGCAATATGATCAGGTTCGTTTTGTAAATCAAGATGGTGGTATCTTTTACTGTGATGTACATGGTTCTAGATTTTCACAAACTGGTACACCTTTAAATGAGATTCCGAATAGTACGTCACAAGCTTTAAAAATATACAATACCTCTCTTGAGGGTTCAATATTAAGAGTTTTCGAATAAATTTTCTACCTCAATTACACCAACCTAACTTATTATTCTTTATACCTATGTTTATCTCTAAATAGAGAAAGTAAGTGAAAAAGATTTGTGCTTTATTTTTCTGCCTTATGACCTACATCGTAGTGGGTCAAGGAAAAAAGTACGTTACGGTCAAGAAAACATTTGAGGTCATGGGTGGTGGTTTTGATATAACCGTCATTTCTGTCGATGAAGAGTTAGGGTATATTTATATACAAGAAGCCTTGGCGGAGGTTCAAAGAATTGAAAAATTAATTTCCTCTTGGGACGAAGATTCTGAAACTAGTCTCATCAATAAAAACGCAGGTATTAAACCTGTCCCTGTCAGTTGGGAGCTATATAAGCTTATAGAAAGATCTACCCAAATTTCTGAAATTACCAACGGTGCTTTTGATATTACTTACACAGTACTTGAAGATATTTGGAAGTTCGATGGTTCTATGAGTACGTTGCCCAGTAAACTTGAGGTTAAAGAAGCTGTTTCTAGAACAGGGTATAAGAATATAATATTGAATAGTAAGGATCAAACGGTTTATCTTAATAAAAAGGGTATGCGAATATCTTTTGGAGGTATAGGCAAGGGGTTTGCTGCAGATAAGGCAAAGGCTTTGCTAGTATCAAAAGATGTGAAGGCGGGTATCATAAATTTAGATGGAGATATTACCACTTGGGGTACTAAGGCCACTGGTGATAAATGGTTAATCGGTATAGTGAACCCTGAACGTCAAGGTGGTCTGTTTTCTTGGCTTCCAATATTAGAGTCATCGGTGGCGACTTCTGGCGGCGATGCTAATTTTATGTTGGTGAACGATGAAAAGTTTACGCATGTATTAAATCCTAAAACGGGTTTTCCATCCACAGGTATTAATAGTGTATCGGTTTTTGCTAAGAGTGCAGAACTTTCTGATGCATTGGCTACATCAATCTTTGTTATGGGTTTAGATGCTGGTCTGGCATTGATAAATCAATTGGGAGATACTGAAGTTATTATTGTTGATAATAAGAATAAAATGCACAAAAGTAACGGCATCATTCTTAACTAGAAAGAACCTTTGATTTCTTGTTGCCTTCAATAATTTTTCCACGTTACACTAATAATCCCTTTAGGGCGTCTGTAAATTTATCGTAAATTCGCGGTACAAGTGAAGTAAGCATATGATAGACAAGTTAAACATCGTAAAACAGCGTTTTGATGAGGTTTCAGACCTTATAATTCAACCAGATATAATTACTGATCAGGAACGTTATGTTAAACTCACAAAGGAGTATAAGGACCTGAAAAATTTAATGGATAAGCGTGCTGAATATTTAGAGCTTACCAATAATATCGCCGAAGCAGAGGAAATAATTGCTGATGGTAGTGATGCAGAAATGCTAGAAATGGCTAAAATGCAAATGGAAGAGGCTAAAGGAGGATTGCCTAAATTAGAGGAGGATATTAAACTCATGCTGATTCCGAAAGATCCTGAAGATGCCAAAGATGTAGTAGTTGAGATACGTGCCGGAACCGGTGGTGATGAAGCGAGTATTTTCGCTGGTGATCTCTTTAGAATGTACACAAAATATTGTGAATCTAAAGGATGGAAAACTAATGTTATTGACCTTAGCGAAGGTACAAGTGGAGGGTATAAGGAAATTCAGTTTGAAGTTACAGGAACCGATGTTTACGGAACCTTGAAGTTTGAAGCTGGTGTTCATCGTGTACAACGTGTTCCTCAAACCGAAACACAGGGTAGAGTGCACACCAGTGCAGCTACGGTAATGGTTTTGCCAGAGGCTGAAGATTTTGATGTACAAATAGACCCTAAAGATGTTCGTATAGACTTTTTCTGCTCGTCAGGGCCAGGTGGTCAGTCGGTGAACACCACATATTCTGCAGTTCGTCTAACGCATATTCCAACAGGTTTGGTAGCACAATGTCAAGATCAGAAATCACAACATAAGAATAAGGATAAGGCTTTTAGAGTATTGCGATCTCGATTGTATGACATGGAATTGGCTAAGAAGCAAGAGGCCGATGCAGCAAAACGAAATTCTCAAGTAAGTAGTGGTGACCGTTCTGCGAAAATTAGAACCTATAACTATCCACAAGGTAGAGTGACTGATCACCGTATTGGTCTAACTTTATATGATCTATCTAACATTATTGATGGTGATATTCAAAGAATAATAGATGAATTGAGTTTTGTTGAAAATACGGAGAAATTGAGGGAAGCCTCTGAGATTTTTTAAAATATGACCACCCAAGAGTTAGTAGACCAAATACATAAAAAGAAATCCTTTTTATGTATCGGCTTAGATACAGATTTAGAAAAGATACCAACGTTTTTATTAGAAGAGGAGGACCCAATATATTCTTTTAATAAAGCTATTATTGACGCGACCCATGATTTGTGTGTAGCTTATAAGCCTAATATTGCATTTTATGAGGCTTATGGAGTGCAGGGTTGGTCTTCGCTCAGAAAGACGATAGAATATTTGAATACTAACTATCCAGATATTTTTACGATTGCCGATGCTAAAAGAGGTGATATTGGTAATACTTCTACAAGATATGCTAAAGCATTTTTTGAAGATCTTAATTTTGATTCCATCACTATTGCTCCGTACATGGGAAGAGATTCTGTAGAGCCATTTTTAGCATTTAAGGATAAACATACCATTCTATTGGCATTAACTTCAAACGATGGGGCTTTTGATTTCCAAACAAAAAAAGTTGATGGTCAAGAGCTTTATAAAGAAGTATTGTCAGTTTCTACAACTTACAAAGATTCTGAGAATTTAATGTATGTGGTAGGCGCTACAAAGGCTGAATACCTTAAAGAAATACGTGAAATTGTACCTAATAGTTTTTTACTTGTACCAGGTGTAGGCGCGCAAGGTGGAAGCTTAGAAGATGTATGTGCTTATGGTATGACCAAAGACATTGGTTTATTGATCAATTCTTCTCGCGGAATTATCTATGCATCTAATCAGCGTGATTATGCTGAAGCTGCTAAACTTAAAGCCAAAGAATTGCAAATAGCAATGGAAATAGAAATGTCTAGATTAAACAAGATTCTCTAAAGTTCTTTTAATTTTGTGTGCCTTTTGTTCGAAAAACTCTCCTAAATGGTTATTGGATTGCAAGTTCGAAGCTTTGTCAATAAAATTTTGATATTGATATTCTAATAAAGTGATAATGTCAGGATTTGCTGCTATCGGTTTTACCGATCCTACTTTACAATATTGCTTTTCCATACTACTAAAATTAAGTTCTTACAAATATACGGGCAGTTTCAATTTTTGGACGTCAGCATGTTGGGCAATACAACTAATTATTAGGTAATTTGTCTTTTTTTTAACACTTATGTAATGAAAACTTTAAAATCACGCTCATTTTTGGCAATATTCATTTATGCTAATTAGAATGTGGAAAAGAATCGATACATTGTAAATTAACTTATTCAAAAGGGATTCAGATTTGCTTCATTATATAACTTATAAACATAAGGCTTCTACGGTCTGGGTCACTTTTGTGCATGGTGCAGGTGGCAGTTCTTCTATATGGTTCAAACAGATTCGTGAGTTTAAAAAGCATTTTAATGTGTTGCTCTTAGATTTAAGGGGGCATGGAAATTCTAAGCCAAACCTTAAAAATGTATTTGACGAGAAATATACATTTGATGTCATTACTAATGATATAGTTGAGGTAATTAATTTTGAAAATATTGAAAAATCACACTTTGTAGGAATATCTCTTGGTACTATCTTGATACGTAATTTAGCTGAAATGCATCCAGAGCGCGTAGAAAGTATGGTTATGGGTGGTGCGATAATGAAATTAAACCTGCGTTCTCAAATACTCATGAAACTTGGTATAATTTTTAAAACTATTATTCCTTATCTATGGTTGTATAAGTTTTTTGCATTTATAATAATGCCAAATAAAAATCATAAGGAATCTCGTTCTCTTTTTGTAAGAGAGGCTAAAAAGCTATACCAAAAAGAATTTATACGCTGGTTTAAACTTACTTCAGAGATAAACCCTTTACTACGATTCTTTAGAGCTGCCGATATTAAAATTCCTACACTGTATGTAATGGGTGAAGAAGATTATCTATTTCTTCCTAGTATTCGAAAGATTGTTGGGTTTCATCAAAACTCGAAGCTTTTAGTAGTTGAAGACTGTGGTCATGTAGTTAATGTAGAACAGCCGAAGTTTTTTAATGATGAAGTAATAAAATATTTATCCTTCCCGGTTAAAATTAGTGATTAAATTATTTTAAAAACATTTTGATTTTTTGTGATTACTCGTAATTAGGTAAAAACAAAAAACCGGTGCTCCCACCGGTTTTTAACTAACTAACTCAAAAAATAACTA
>TARA_R110002051_G_scaffold43412_3_pt1 | contig 13285 bp, 10 predicted proteins | sample TARA_R110002051 | Tara Oceans TARA_R110002051 (sample SAMEA4397023) | marine metagenome | biome: Polar Biome; feature: [MES] marine water layer (ENVO:01000295) within the mesopelagic zone...; material: water (ENVO:00002006), including particulate matter (ENVO:01000060) such as......
AGGCTTTAAGCGTATCAAGCTTAACGCGGTGATCTTGAAGGGGCGTAATGACGACGAAGTCATCGATCTGGTCACTTTTGCCCGCCGGGAAGGCCTCGATATTAGCTTTATCGAAGAGATGCCGCTGGGCGATGTTTCCGATCATTCGCGGGCGGAAACCTTCTACTCCAGCGATGACGTTCAGACGCTGATTGAATCACGCTACCCGCTGATCCCCACGACCGAAACCACCCCAGGGCCCTCGCGCTACTTCCGGATGGCCGATAGCGACAGTCGGGTGGGGTTCATCTCACCGCATAGCCACAACTTTTGCGATACCTGTAACCGGGTGCGCGTGACCGTGGAAGGCCGCCTGCTGCTTTGTTTAGGCAACGAACACTCGGTGGATCTGCGTGCCGTGCTGCGCCGCCACCCCGGCAATATGCAGGCACTGAAAGAGGCGATTATCAATGCCCTGCCGCTAAAGCCTGAGCGCCACCACTTCACCACCGATGGCGATGTTCAGGTAGTACGCTTTATGAATATGACAGGGGGGTAGGCATTGGCAGCGTCAGAAAGGTTGGCAAAAGTGCCGGTGCATATCATTACCGGCTTTCTCGGCAGCGGCAAAACCACGCTTATCCACAGCCTAATCGAGCAAAAGCCTGTGGATGAAACCTGGGCCATTCTGGTCAACGAGTTTGGTCAAATCGGCATCGATCAGGCCATGTTTGACGCGCGTGACGATGTGGTGGTGAAAGGCCTGCCCGGCGGCTGCCTGTGCTGCCAGCTCGCCTTTGTACTGCAGGCGGCGCTGGTGAATTTACTCGCGCGCAGCAAGCCTGATCGCGTCATCATCGAGCCCTCAGGCCTTGGCCACCCGGCAGGCCTGCTGGATCTACTGCGTGGCGAAGCCTTTCTTGAGGTGGTCGAGGTACGCGATATTATTGCCACCCTCGACCCACGTCGCCTGGACGATCCTCGTGCACGCCAGCACGACACCTTCCGCGACCAGCTCGATATGGCCGACGCCGTAGCGCTCACCATGCTCGACCAGAGCACGCCCGAACAGCTCAGCGCCGCCCACACCTTTGTGGCGCAGCGCTGGCCGCCGCGTAAATGGGTGCAGGAAGCCCCGCAAGGCGAACTACCGATAGCGCTGTTGACTCAAAGCGGAAGCGCCGAAGCAAGCGATATCAGTGTGCCCACCAGCCATCAACAGCTGGCGGCAGCGCCCAGCATAGCCGGGTCGTTTTTTGATTTTCCGCCCCCGCCTGGCCAGCCCCAACGTGAGACCGGCACCTCGCTGGGCTACACCAGCACGGGGTTACGTTGGCACCCAAGCGAGCGCTTCGATCTGGATAACTTGGCCGCCTGTTTGGGAGAGCTACCCAGCGAGGCGCGCATTAAAGGCGTGTTTCATACCAACAGCGGCTGGAAACGCCTTAACCGCGCCGGAGGTACGCTCAGCGTTGAAAGCAGCGCGTGGCGGCAAGACTCCCGGCTGGAAGTTATCCTTCCCGATACGACCCCCGCTCCCGATAACAATATAGAGGGCCGGCTCCGCTTGCTGACGCTGGATTAATCGCCCGTAACCAATTTTTCAATGGCCTCTACGGTGACCGGACGCCCAAACAGATAACCTTGATACGCGTGGCAGTCGTGCGCCAGTAGCCACGCCTGCTGCGCTTTGATCTCTACCCCTTCCGCAATAACCTCTAGATTGAGGCTCTCAGCCAGGGCAATGGTACTCTCGACAATCGCCGCGTTGGCTTGGCTTTCGAGCACCTGCTGCACAAAGGATTGGTCGATTTTTAGCTGATCCAGCGGCGGTTGCGCTAAATAAGCCAGGGAAGAGTAGCCGGTGCCGAAATCATCCAGAGAGAAACGTACGCCGCGCGCTTTAAGGGCAAGCATTTTATCCCGAGCGTCATCTCGCGCTTCCACGCCAGTGATCTTGCCGTGGTGATCCACCTGGGGCTGGTAATAGAGCTGCCACTGTTGACTTGACTGCGCCTGACGCAGATCCACCTCTAATTTCACATGGGCCAACTTTTTGACCAGTAAAGCGGCGTCACCAACTCCAGCTGCTGGCTATGCTGAAAGACTTTAAAAAACACGTCTCGCTGATATTTATATCGGCAGCCTGACCGGCTCTACTGCTGGCTAGCAAGCGTCCTGTCGAATCAAATAGCCCTATCTAATCAACCATAGGTAGGTATGAGGCGAGGTTTCCCAGCAAGCGTTGTAATAACTGAGTATTGTCGTTATCAGATATCTCTTGTAACGCCAATATTTCGGTTAGCCCAAAAAGAGCTTGTCCACTTTAGTGCAAAAATCCCTTTTGCCCACTCGGTCACTACATTGGCCCGCGCGGTAATGCGGGATTCAGCAGCTTTAATTTCCTGCTGATACTGTTTATTAAGTAACCAATCAAACAGTGCCACCATGACCAAAATTGACAGCACATAGAGCGTAAATACGCTGCGCCGCTGTTGGCGGTAAGTGTTTGGTGCTTTAAGAACATCATCATATACATCAGTGGCAGTGACGGACATCGCGCAGAGGCCTTATCCAGGCATCCCCTGAGGGCACCTGATACAGTGTAAAAATAACTAGAAACGATACACCTCACGCGCTCACACGTGGTTTACCTCGATAGTGCCGCGGTGCTTTTATGATGTATATCAGTTTTTATCGCAGGTAATACGTTAAAAAGCGTGACCTTAACCGTTGATTGTCTACATACCAAGGATTTGTCATGGCATCGCTGGGCCAAATGAGTGATTACGAGATACGTCTAGTCCGTATTTTTAAGACAGTGGTTGAATGCGGCGGCTTTACGGCTGCAGAAACGACGCTCGGTATCAGCCGCTCAGCGATTAGCCAACACATGAATGATTTGGAGGGAAGGCTGGGCTTTTCACTCTGCCAGCGGGGGCGCGGAGGGTTTAGCTTAACGGAGGAAGGTAAAGAGATTTATCAAGCGGGACTAACGCTACTAACGGCGCTGGAAACCTTCAAAAGTGATGTAAATGCCCTGCATCAAACGATTAAAGGTGAGCTGAATATCGGTATTACCGATAACTTGGTGACACTACCCGCCATGCATGTCACCAACGCGCTGGCTGAACTTAGCGCGCCGGAAAATGAAGTAATGCTGCATATCCATATGGAGCCTTCGGATGCCGTCATTCGAGGCGTGATGGACGGCCACTTGCATGTCGGTGTAGTACCCGCAGTCAACCTACCGACCAGTTTAGAAAACCGACACCTTTACGACGAGCCTTCTTACCTTTACTGCGCAGCGGGTCATCCACTGTTTCATCAGCATGACGATACGCTTAGTACTGAGGATATCGCCCAACACTTCGCTATTTCGCCTCGCTATCCGCTACCGTTCGAGGCACGCCAAGCCCATGATGCTCTCTCGCTTCGCGCTTCGGCCTCTGATCGGGAAGGCGCAGCATTTTTAATTCTGACCGGGCGTTTTATCGGCTTTCTTCCAGAGCACGTGGCCGAACAGTGGGTCGCGGCAGGCAAAATGCGCTCTCTGCTGAGTGCTACACAACACTATCGCATTCCCTTTGTGCTGATCACTCGCCACGACCGCCGCCCCAACCGAGTGGTGGATGCGTTTTTGAATTTAATTAAAAGCAGCTAAGGTAAAAAACCCGGCACGATAAAGCCGGGTTTAAACGGCTTAACGCTGCTCGGTTGCTTCGCTGGCCATGATGGGCTCGGGCCCCGCCTGAGGCGATGACGCCAACACCTGGCTTGCAACAAAATAAACAATGGCCCCCAGCGCCGAGCCGGTAAACCAGCCGTAGTCGTAGAACCAGTTCATCGTCCCTGTCACCAATGAAATTAAGGTGAGTAGTACCGGCACGCCAAAGGCGATAAAACCAGCCATGTTCACCGCAGGGTAGGCATGGTTATCCATATACAGGCTCGGTATATCGAGGCGCTGCTTTTTAATCAGAAAATAATCGACCGCCATAATGCCTGCGATAGGGCCAAGCAGGCTTGAGTACCCGAGCAGCCAGTTCGAATACATCTGTTCAAGTGACACGCCTGGAGGAATGACCCCCGCTTTTTGTAAAAGATCGTAGCCCATCAGCAGCACGCCCACCGCACCGGTCATCAGCACACCGCGGGTCTGATTGATCAATTTGGGCGCAATATTCTGAAAGTCGTTGGTAGGCGAAACAATATTCGACGCCGTATTGGTCGAAATGGTGGCGATAATGATCAACAGCATCGCCATGACTACCCAGAAGGGACTGTCGATATAGCCAATCAACCGCACCGGGTCAGCAACGGTTTGCCCCACCAGCGTCTCAGACGCCGCGGTCAATACAACGCCGAGCGCGGCAAAGAAGAACATCGTCAACGGCAGCCCGATGATCTGGCCAGCAATCTGGTCTTTCTGGCTTTTAGCAAAGCGGCTGAAGTCAGGGATATTAAGTGACAACGTGGCCCAAAAGCCCACCATGGCGGTTAAGCCAGCAAAGAAGTAGCCATACACCGGCGCTCCTTCAGGACGCGACGGCGGTTGTGCCAACAGCTCGGTCATTGACATGTTCGGCCACGCCCACATCATCAACCCGACGCCCACCGCCAACAGTAACGGCGCGGCTAACGTTTCCAACCACTTAATCGATTCGGCCCCACGAATCACTACGTAGAGATTCATTGCCCCGAACACAAAAAAGCCAATCACCTCCCCCACACCGCCAAGCGCCGCCCAGGCGGGAATCAACTCAGACAACAGTAAATGAATCGCCAACCCGCCAAACATAGTCTGAATACCGAACCAGCCGCAGCCCACCAATGCCCTCACCAGGCAAGGCACATTGGACCCTAAGATACCGAAGGATGAACGTAAAACGACAGGAAAAGGAATGCCAAATTTAGTGCCAGGAAAAGCGTTTAAGGTCAGCGGAATCAGCACAATGATATTCGCCAATAGAATGGCAAACAGCGCCTCTCCAACGCTTAGACCAAAATAAGCGGTCAATACGCCGCCTAGCGTATAGGTAGGCACACAAATCGACATACCCACCCATAGCGCTGCGATATTCCACTTACTCCAAGTGCGTTCACTGGCTTGGGTGGGAGCAATATCTTTGTTAAAGCGTGAACTGCTGCGTACATCGTTGCCTACATCAAGTTCAATCAGCCCGTCTCTATCCACCATCTGAGAGGTTGTTCCCGTCATTTTATCTATCCTCTGCAATGCGTTACCCAGTCACGCTCTCTTAAGGACCTTCACGGTCAGTGGAGCTTCTAAACAGAATCAAAAGCAATAAACGTGCCTACTTATAAAAGTAGAGGCATTAACTCATTGATTAAAAAGCTGCCTTACTGGACAACAATATTATTGTTAGCTGGTTAACTTTATCGATCATACTCCCAAAACAAAAATCGATTCAACAAAACTAGGTCAAAAAAAATATTTGCACCAACTTTAAACGTAATAATTTTCAAATGACCGCCAATATTACTATTAAGTACATGATTTACAATAATTAGTTAAAAAACCCAAAACAGTGCACTGGCTCACCAAAAGAGTGAATAAACTTTTTAAAAATAATAAAAACAAACAAACTCAACAGGTTAAATGAAAATTAAAAAACATAAGGTACAAACTTGATAAAACTACCCAACCAGCGATACTTTCAACAAAAGCTGTCTTATTTGTCAGCTTTATTAATTGTTTCTCCACACCCCATAGCCAAGCGCTTTAAACCAACAATCAGAGTGAGCGTCTCATGCAGAAGATGAAAATCGGCCTGATACAAATGGGTCTCAAAACCAGCACCGATCTTGAACCTGACGCTATTCGCGACGCCATGAACGAAGCCCACCTGCCGATGATTCAACAAGCGGCTGACCAGGGTGTGCAGGTGCTGTGCTTCCAGGAAGTTTTTAACCAACCCTACTTTTGCCCCAGCCAGGATGGCAAATGGTACGCCGCCGCCGAGCGAGTCCCCGAAGGCCCCACTTGCCAATTGATGCAGAAGCTCGCCGCGCAGCACCGTATGGTCATCATCGTTCCCATCTATGAAGAGACCGAAACCGGTGTTTACTACAATACCGCGGCCGTGTTCGACGCCGATGGCAGCTATCTGGGCAAGTATCACAAAACTCATATTCCCCAAGTGGCCGGTTTTTGGGAGAAATTCTTCTTTAAACCGGGCAACTCCAACTGGCCAGTCTTCGATACCGCCTACGGCAAAATCGGCGTGTATATCTGTTACGACCGCCACTTCCCCGAAGGCTGGCGGGCCCTGGCGCTCAACGGCGCCGAGGTGATCTTCAACCCCTCCGCCACCGTTGCAGGGCTGTCTCAGTATTTATGGGAGCTGGAACAACCCGCTTCAGCCGCCGCCAACGGCTGCTTTATCGCCGCAATCAACCGCGTGGGCACCGAGGCACCCTGGAATATCGGCGACTTCTACGGCTCCAGCTACATCGTTAACCCGCGCGGCAAGATCGAAGCCCAGGCCAGCGACACCGACGATGAACTGCTGGTGCATGAGATTGATTTGGATATGGTGCGCGAGGTGCGTAACAACTGGCAGTTTTTCCGCGACCGCCGCCCAGAGACCTACACCCGCCTAACCGATGGCGAATAAGCCCCCTCAAACAATTATCTAAGGAGCGAACCATGAGCTTATTGATCAAGGGCGGCACCGTTGTCACCCACGCGGATACCTACCGCGCCGATGTGCTGTGTGTAGACGGTAAAATCCACGCCATTGGTACCGATTTAGCTATCCCCGACGATTGCGAGATCGTCGATGCCAGCGACCAGCTGGTAATGCCCGGCGGCATCGACCCGCATACTCATATGCAGATGCCGTTTATGGGCGCGGTGGCCAGTGAGGATTTTTATACCGGCACCGCCGCGGCCATGGCGGGCGGCACCACGACCATTATTGATTTTGTGATTCCCAGCCCCGGCCAGTCGCTGCTGGAAGCCTTTGAAACCTGGCAGGGCTGGGCAGAAAAAGCCGCCACTGATTTCGCCTTCCACGTGGCGGTCACCTGGTGGGACGAGAGCGTCAAAGAGGAGATGGGCACACTAGTGCGGGAACACGGGGTCAACAGCTTCAAGCACTTTATGGCCTACAAAGGCGCCATCATGGCCACCGATGATATTTTGGTGGAAAGTTTTTCGCGCTGCCTAGAGCTAGGCGCAATCCCCACGGTACACGCTGAAAACGGCGAGCTGGTGTACCACATGCAGCAAAAGCTGCTCGCCCAGGGTATTACCGGCCCAGAAGCCCACCCGCTTTCCCGCCCGCCCCAGGTAGAAGGCGAAGCGGCCAGCCGGGCGATTCGCATTGCCAGCACGTTAGGCGCACCGGTGTACTTGGTACACGTGTCGACTAAAGACGCCGTGGATGAAATTGCCTACGCCCGCCAGCAAGGCCACCCGGTATTTGGCGAATGCTTGGCGGGTCACTTGGTGATTGATGACAGCGTTTATCAACACCCTGACTGGGCAACGGCGGCGGCCCACGTGATGAGCCCTCCTTTCCGACCCAAAGGCCATCAAGAAGCGCTGTGGCATGGCCTGCAATCCGGAAATTTACAAACCACTGCCACCGACCACTGCTGCTTCTGTGAAGAGCAGAAAGCCGCCGGTAAAGATGACTTTACCAAGATCCCCAACGGCACTGCGGGTGTGGAAGATCGCCTCGCCGTGCTATGGGACGAAGGCGTGAATACCGGCAAGCTCTCGCCCCAGGAGTTTGTCGCCGTCACTTCCACCAATACCGCCAAGATCTTCAACCTCTACCCGCGCAAAGGGGCAATTCAGGTGGGATCGGATGCCGACATCGTGGTCTGGGACCCTAACGGCACCCGCACCATTTCCGCTAAAACCCACCATCAGAACGTCGACTTCAATATCTTCGAGGGCAAAACGGTGCGCGGCATAGCACGCCATACGGTTAGCCAGGGCAAGTGGACGTGGCGCGACGGCGAGCTGCACGCCGAGCGTGGCGCGGGCCGCTACCTAAAACGCCCCGCCTACCCTGGCGTATTCGAGTTACTCGCCAAACGTGCCGAGCTGAATGCGCCAATGGCCGTTAAGCGCTAACCCCGGCCTTCATAAGAACAGAGCAATGGAGAAACGACCGTGACCCATTCACTTGATCACCTACCCAGCGCAAAAGAGGTCGGCACCTACGACCCAGCGACGTTGGCACATAATTTCAGCGACCTTCATCCACCGCTGACGCCGCGTCAGGCCATCATCGAAAGCCAGCGCTGCCTCTACTGTTATGACGCGCCCTGCGTCGAGGCCTGCCCGTCGGACATTGATATCCCGAGCTTTATTCGCCAAATCAGTGATAGCAACATCAACGGAGCAGCGCAAACCATTCTGGAAGCCAATATCCTGGGCGGCAGCTGCGCCCGGGTTTGCCCCACCGAAATCCTCTGCGAGCGCAGCTGCGTGCGCAACCACGACACCGAGTGCCAGCCAGTGCTGATCGGCCTGTTACAGCGTCACGCCACCGACCATATGCAGTTCGATGGCCATCCGTTCAAACGCGCTGCCAGCACTGGCCGCCACATCGCCGTGGTCGGCGCCGGGCCTGCCGGGCTCTCCTGCGCCCATCGCCTGGCGATGCTGGGCCATCAGGTAACGATTTTTGAAGCTGAGCAAAAGCCCGGCGGGCTCAACGAGTACGGCATCGCCCGCTATAAAATGACCGACGACTTTGCCCGCAAAGAGGTCGAGTTTTTACTGGAGATCGGAGGCATCGACATCCAGTACGGGCAGCGCCTAGGCGATCACCTCACCCTCGATACGCTGCGCCAGCAGTACGACAGCGTTTTCCTAGGCCTGGGGCTCGGTGCCAGCCGCGCGTTAGGGCTCACAGGAGAAGACGCCCCTGGCCTGATGCCCGCAGTGGATTACATTAAAACCCTGCGTCAAAGCGATGACCTGGGCAGCCTAGCCGTGGCGAAACGCTGCATTGTGATTGGCGCAGGCAATACCGCGATCGACATGGCGACCCAAATGGCACGCTTGGGGGCAACGGAGGTTACGCTGGTCTACCGCCGGGGCATCGAGTCGATGTCCGCCACCGGCCACGAACAGGAGATCGCCAAGGCCAACGGCGTGCGCATGATCACCTGGGCACAGCCCGACGAGATTCTGCTGGATAATCAGGGCCGTGTGGCAAGCATGCGCTTTGCCAAGACCGCCGATCAAGCAGGACGATTAACCACCAGTGGGGAAACCTTCGAGATTACCGCCGACGCCATTTTTACCGCTATCGGCCAAAGCTTCGAGGGCGAAAGCCTCCGCGATACTACTGCCGCCGAGCTTGCTCGCGACGGCGAACGCATTCACGTCGATGAGATGTTCCAGACGTCACTACCCAATGTTTACGCTGGCGGCGACTGCGTAAAACCCGGTCAGGATCTCACCGTACAAGCCGTGCAACACGGCAAGTTGGCGGCCCACGCCATTCATCAAGCGCTCGCCGCTAAGCAGGAGGCCGCATGAACACGACACCTTTTACTCCCCTCTCTTTTCCAGGCAAGAAAAACAGTGGCGACAGTGTCGTCAACGGCGTTGATCTATCGGTTAACTTTGCCGGTATTAAAGCCCCTAACCCGTTCTGGCTGGCCTCCGCACCGCCCACCGATAAAGCCTACAACGTGGTGCGCGCTTATGAGGCCGGCTGGGGCGGCGTGGTTTGGAAAACCCTCGGTGAAGAGCCACCGGCGGTCAACGTCTCTTCCCGCTATTCGGCCCACTACGGCAAAAACCGCGAAGTGATCGGCTTTAACAATATCGAGCTGATTACCGACCGCTCGCTTGCGATCAACCTTCAAGAGATCACCCAGGTGAAGAAGGATTGGCCCGACCGCGCGCTGATCGTCTCCATCATGGTGCCCTGCAACGAGGAGGCCTGGGCGTATATTCTGCCCCTGGTGGAAGCCACTGGCGCGGACGGCATCGAGCTCAACCTGGGCTGCCCCCACGGCATGCCGGAGCGCGGCATGGGGGCAGCAGTGGGTCAAAACCCTGATCTGATCGAAAAAGTCACCTACTGGTGCAAAAAGCACTACTCCAAGCCAGTGATCGTGAAACTGACGCCCAATATCACTGATATCCGCGTAGGCGCCCAGGCAGCACTACGGGGTGGCGCCGATGCGGTCTCGTTGATCAACACCATCAACTCGATCACCAGTATCGACCTGGATAATATGGTTGCCAAGCCCACGGTGGGCCATCAAAGCACCCACGGCGGCTACTGCGGCAGTGCGGTGAAGCCCATTGCGATGAATATGGTGGCGGAAATAGCCCGCGACCCGGCGACACCAACGCTGCCAATTTCCGGTATTGGCGGCATCTCCACCTGGCGGGATGCGGCGGAGTTTATCGCACTCGGTTCCGGCAGTGTGCAGGTGTGCACCGCGGCAATGCTCAACGGGTTTCGGATTGTGGAAGAGATGAAAGATGGTCTTTCCCGTTGGATGGCGGAAAAAGACTACAACTCCATTGAGGCGTTTTCCCGCAAGGCGATACCGCAAACCACCGACTGGAAACACCTGGATATCAACTTCAAGACCATCGCCAAAATCGATCAGGATTTGTGTATTGAGTGTGGCCGCTGCTATATCGCCTGCGAGGATACCTCCCACCAGTCGATTGCCAAGCTCACCGAGCAGGACGGCGCGCGCCGCTATGAGGTGATTGAAGAGGAGTGTGTAGGCTGCAACCTGTGCCAGATCACCTGCCCGGTGGAAAACTGCATCACGATGGTACCGCAAGAAACTGGCCAACCCTTCTTGGCCTGGGATAACGACCCGCGCAATCCTTTCCGGGTCGCTTCTTAAGCACGCTCTTCAACAGCTGCTAGTGCTACCCGCCGCCCTCAATTTTTGAGGGCGGTCGCGTTTTCTGCAACATGTTGTTCCGACACCGAGTAGCGACAAGAGACCACTTCCTTGAGAAAATGAGAAATTATCGCATATAAAATATTTTCTCATAAAAGGAATACCAATGAAGTTCGCTATCACTACCGCCGCTCTACTCTTAGCAACTGCCAGCGCTAGCGCGGACGCCGACCAGCGTATCGCCACCTTCGATTTAGGCAGCTTGGATACACTCGACGCGCTCGGCTTGAGCACGAAAGTGGTGGGTGTACCTAAAGCCAGCTTGCCAAACTACTTAGAGCAGTACGCAGCAGATAACTACACTGATATTGGCGGGCTGCGCTCGCCGGATATGGCCGCCATCGAAGCAAGTGCGCCTAGCCTAATTTTATACACTGGTCGCCAGGGTGACTGGGAAGCAGAACTCGGCGACATCGCCCCGCTGCTCAACACCAGCCTACAGGGTGACGACTATCTGACTGCTTTTAACGCCAATGTGCGCGAACTGGCAAGCCGTTTAGAGGCGGAAAGCGAAGCTGAGGAGGCGCTTAAAGCGCTGCATGCTGAGATAGAAACTCAGCGCGAAGGGCTAAGCGATGCTCCCCGCACGCTGGTAGTAACCCATAATGGCGGTAACCTGATGCTTAATCAGCACCCGGTCGTGTACGACGTGCTGGGTGTAGACGCACTAGAAATGCCGGATAGCGTCACCAGCGAAGTCCGTGGCACCCGCACTTTTACGCCGCTTTCTGCTGATGCCATTGCCGACATCAATCCAGACGTTGTGCTAGTGATCGACCGCAGCGCCGCCATTGGTGATGAACCTGCCAATGCGGAGGCCTTGACGCAAACGCTGTCAGACGCCGGCACCGACAATGCGCAGATTGTTATGCTAACACCTGCACTGTGGTATCTCTCCGGCGGCGGCCTACAGAGCCTTGCGCTGCAGGTCGAAGAAGTCGCTGCAGCGCTGAACTAATCTCTCGGCTAATCGGCATGTATCTTAATACGGTAAAGCACGCAGTAAACCACCGGCAGAACGACCAGAGTTAGCAGCGTGGCGACACCGAGGCCGCCAATCAGCGCCACCGCCATGCTGGCGAAGAAGGCATCACTGATCAGCGGAATCATCCCCAGCATGGTCGTGAGTGCGGCCATGGCTACCGGACGCACACGGCTGACGGCGGCTCGCACTACCGCGTGGTAGCGGTCTTGGTGCAGCGGCAGCTGCACGTTGATCTCCTCCACCAGCACGATGGCATTTTTGATCACCATACCGATCAAACTCAGCGTACCCAGCAGCGCCATAAACGAGAAGGGCATCCCGGTAACCAGCAACGCGCCCACGACGCCAATAATCGTTAGTGGTACCAGCGACCAAATGGCCAGCGGCTGGCGGAAGTTATTGAATAGCACCACGGTGAGAATAAACATCATCACTATGCCCAGCGGCAGTGAGGAAAATAGCCCACTCTGCGCTTCGCCAGCGGTCTCAAACTCACCGCCCCACTCCAACCGATAGCCTGAAGGTAGATCCAAGGCTTCCACCCTTGGGCGAATGTCGGCCAATACGCTGGCCGCGGTCACGCCGCTTAACGGGTCGGGCTCCCCGTACACCGCCAGCATACGTTCGCGATTGCGGCGCATAATCAGCGGATCTGCCACCTGTGTGGTGATATCGCTAATGACTTGATCGGCGGTAATGTAGCGGCTCTGCTCTGCACTCCATACGTTAAGTGAGCCAAGGTTATCCGCATCGTGGCGCTGCTCTGGAATCGATCGCGCCACTATCGGAATCAGGTCGCTGCCGTCACGGTAAACGCCCACCTGGCTGCCACTGGTGCTCAGCGCAAGGGTGCTGGCCAGGTCTTCGCGGGTCACGCCCAACCTACGTGCAGCATCTTCCATGAAGACCGGCTCAATGGTTTGCACGCGGTTACGCCAACTGGTGCGCACGCTGGTCATATGAGGCGTATCGCGGAACATCGCCTCAACCTGATCGCCCAACTGGCGTAGTACCGCTGGGTCGCTACCGTAGAAGCGCGCCTCTAGCTTGGCTTTCGGTGCGGGGCCGACTTCCAAAGGGGCGATTTTAAAGTCGATATCGCTGTGGTCGCGCTCAAGCACTTGCTCAACGTCGGCCATACGCGCTTGCTGGGTTGCTTTATCGTCGGTTTCGACAATTAGCTGCGCATAGCTTGCGTAGCGGTCTTCCGGTGAGTAGGTGAGAGTAAAGCGCTGCGCCCCACCGCCCACGGTGGTGGTCAGGTGGCGAACGCCCTCCATCGCCATTACGCTTTCTTCCAGTTCGCTAACGCGGCGTTGGGTTTCGAGAATATCGGTGCCTTCCGGCGTGCGGTAGTCGACAAAAAAGATCGGCGTATTAGAGGCCGGG
>TARA_R110002051_G_scaffold299268_1_pt1 | contig 13279 bp, 11 predicted proteins | sample TARA_R110002051 | Tara Oceans TARA_R110002051 (sample SAMEA4397023) | marine metagenome | biome: Polar Biome; feature: [MES] marine water layer (ENVO:01000295) within the mesopelagic zone...; material: water (ENVO:00002006), including particulate matter (ENVO:01000060) such...
GTTACCATTGGCATCACGAGCGGTTACTTCTAGCTGGTATTCCTCGCCAACGTTAATGGAAGGAAAGATGACAGGGTATTCCAGGCTGAAGGTTGGCACGCTGCTATCTTGACGAACAGTGGCCAAGTTCACATCGTCATTAGCAGGGCCTCCCATGATACGGGCATTGGTGACAACAGGGTTTTGATCAATATTGTCATTGACCCGAATAGAAACATCGTCCAGAGAAGATATTGAATTGTCGGATACGATATCAATGACCGGCTTAGTGGAGTCACTTACCCAAGAGTAAGAGTAGGGCTCAGTTACTTCGTTATAACGGTCCCAGAATTTTATGTTTTTGAGGTTATGCGCTCCCTCTTCAAAATCATTGAGATTAAAGTATAGCGTGTGAAGATTTGGGCTATGCCTATCCATTCGTATAGGTTCTAGGGTTTCTCCTGAAACAGTGGCAAGCTCACCACTAAGTAAACCATAGTAATCGTAGAAATATCCAGTTCCTGCTGCCGGGGTAGAAACATCGATTTCAAGCAACAAATTCTCTTCATCTAACCGCGATGCAACCAACACAGGTTCATGCTTGCTGACATAGAAAACCCTTGACCAAGCCTGCCCTTGCACTTCCTCTCCGTCGCCAATATCCATATAGATATTAAGATATTGGCCAACACGCACAGCTGATGAAGAAGTCATGGCTCGGTTTACTTGAATCCTTTTCTGAGTCTCTCCAGGATTCAGAAAAGTATTGCCCGCACCTGAAAAATTTAAGCGTATAGGGAAATTTCTGGGCTCAATTTCTACATCAACGTACCCCACTTCCCAACTATCATCGACACCAAGATAGCTAGGAATGGAAGAGCCGTTGGCATAATACATGGCTAAACTTGTGATCTCTGGAGCTAAATCAGAGCCTTCTACGCTTTGATAGGAAAGTGTGATAGAAGAGTTATTACCAAATTGATCTCCGTAAGTATGCCCTCTCAAATTGTGCCCATATCTGGTGATAGGCCGTCTGTCTGTTTTGAAGTAAAGAAACTCATTATCATCGAGCTGGGTCAGCTGGCCACCATCACCAATGGTGTCGTATGAGTTACCACCATGGGTACCTTTCATCAAGCCGTGAATGTTATTGTCTACGTACTCATTTTTTCTGACAGCCATAACAAACTCAGTGAACGGTGTTTCTAACGCAACACCTTCTGTATAGGCTCGGTAACGGCTCATGCCACGCCATGTGTCAGATGGCTTACCTGTATATACAGCCACGGGAATCGGCTCATAGTCTAATTGAAAGGCATAATTGACTTTTTGGGTTAGGGTAGATCTATTGCCGGCTAAATCTTCTAGCTCCAAAGTCAAATCATAATTTCTCCGATTGCTAGGCATCAAACTCGAAAACTGATCGCGAGGAAGCATTGCCTTTTCAGAAGCGGAGTACCACTCTGTTTGGCGACGAGCACCATTACTATTTTGAATAGCAGAAAACCGATATTGTTTCAGACCAACATTATCGCTCAGCCCTTCAATTTCAAAACCTGAGTTAACTGCAATACCCCCACTTGGCCCCAAGCCAAAATACAGCCTATCTCCATCATAGAAATACTGTGCTGACCTTACAATCGGCATAAACTCACCGCCAATGTCGGGTGCATTCCTATCAATCACCAAAGGGTTTGAATACTGCTCAATAACGGTCCCACTGGAATCTAAAATTCGAGATACAGCGTTATATACGCCATCCGTAGGCACTGAAAGAGTGAGCATTGAGCCATAGTGGTCTCGGCCGCCAAACGTTATCCTATCATTCGCGCCTAACAGCGGGCTTATATTACGCTCCACTGTTCTACCTCGATCATCTTGCAAGTCAATCTCCAGTCGGCGGTCTACCCCTGCCCTTAGGAAGAAGGAGATTTCGCTTGAGGGGTTGACATATTGCTGATCGCGATTAACTTCTCGTTGCTCACCATATATATCTGTGTATCGGTAGCCTAGAAGCTCAGCAAATGCATTGGTTGAGATCATGGCCATAATCCCTACTAATGCAGCTTTTGCTATCCACCTAGGTTTATACAAATGGGTACGCATTTGTAACCCTCCTATTATCCGCTATAGCTTAAGCAATCACCGGTAAGACGGAGTTAGCTTTTGCTCATGTAGTTAGGGAATAACCATGGCAGTGAAAAAAAAGGCTACCTAAGAAGGTAGCCAAAGGGACTGCGTGTACGGAGACTCGGAGAAAATTACTCTTCCGAAAATTGATTACATACCCAAGCCGTTGGTAATAACAGCGCCTGTGTCAATGATAGTGGCTGCGTTAGTTAGAGTAGCACCAACAATGGAGTTAATGATGGTTGGGGCATTGTAGAGGCCCATGCCCATCGCAAAGCCTACCGCAAAGGTCATTAGGGATTGGCGAACAACACCAATAACCGCGCCTACTACGATAATTGACAGCGTAATAATCCGGCCTAATGTACCTTGCGTCCAGTCTTCAAGGGTTACCCATACATCATCAAACTCCGTACCGCCCGCGCCAGCAAAGGCCGACGTAGACATAAAGAAGGCAACAAGGCCTAGTGCGACAGCAAGAAGCATCATGGTTTCTTTGCGCTGCATGATGGTCGTATTCATCGGTTATTACTCCTAAAGTCTTTCGGTTACGGTTTGAGTTGCAGTTTTTTCGTCGCTGTTCTGCTGGATGCTTTGCAGCGGACGTAATGAGGGCTGTGTATTGGCTGCTTGCTCGCCAATAACCCAGCGCCGGGGTTCGACTTCGGTATAAAGATGGCCAGTCACAATTAAGTCACCACGATCATCCTCCCAAGGCGCGATCCATACGCGCATGACCTGTGCGGGTGTGCGAATAGGAACCGGCTGATCGGGAAGGCGTGGTGCCACATAGTTACTCACCACATCGTTAGGATCAGTCGTGCCCTCCCCTACGCCGCTGCTTGCTCCAGTTTGAGCGACCGTTTGAGCTGCTTGCTGTGCTTCTGTATTAACTGAAGAAGGCACATATCCATCATTGGTAAGGTTGTACACGTCACGGGTGGACATACACTTCACTCCGTCTGGCATACCGCTACAGCCATAGTCAGGATCACCAACGTTTAAAATTGAGCAGCCGCTAACGGATACAACAAGTGCTAAACCAGCAGCGAACTTAGGGAAGGATGTTAAATAAGAAATCATGGATTACCCCGACGGCTAACGTGCCCTTAAGAGCACTAATTCGACATGATGCAAATTAATTGAAGATGTAAGACATTAATTACGGATTTTTAAGGAAGCACCGCGAGTCATGATCAGTTCAATTTCACGTCCAGCATCTACTTCAATCACTGGAAAAATGTTCTCCGCCATATCCACATAGAACTGTGCAACACGGTCTAGCGCCTGAGAGGCACCTTGTGCAGCAGCGCCCTGGAACATAGAAGGTGAGAAATTGGACTGATACTGGGTGTTACCACTTTGGTTCGCGCCCGTCTGAATGACTGGGATGGGGCTTACGTCGAAAGCACTAGACGCACCCGACATGAAGCCCGCTACCAAGCTACGAGCAATCATTGCACCTTGCTTAGAGACTAAACGGCCGCGAACACCTGTCTTGCCATCTTCGCCTACCGCGTAAGCATCCATCCTGGCTTCAATCACGCCGCCATCGTTGCGAATACAGCTGATTGTTTCGGCGCGCAAATAAGCGCGTTCGCTCGATAGATCACCATGCCCTGCCACTAACATGTGACACTCCCGAATATCAGCGGTATAGCGGTTTGGCAGGATCGCTTCATGATTCAAGCGAAGTAATGATGGGAACGGATCACGGCGAGCACCTGAGTTGGTTGGTGCGTCCATACCGTTAAGCATTACCCCAGTTAGAATTGAGCCCGCAGGAACATAGAGCGCGTCATCGCCGTGTTCTCCAGCTTCACGCGCAGCTCGCTCGGCTTCACTTTCTTGCGCGGTATGTTGAAATATTGTGGCTCCCGAGGCCCCACTGGCCGCGATAGGCGCTTCGTATTGAGAATCCTCTTCATCGACATTATTACGGTTACGTGCTGCGCTTGCTTGACCCGGTGCACCTGCTACATCCTCTTCCCACTGTGTCTGCGCCGTCTGTATAGGCCGAGAAAACACATCTTCTGGGTCAATTTCGTAGGGGTCACGTTGCTCCCGCTGCTGCTGAGCATCTGGCGTAATACCTAAAACTTCAAAGGGGCTTTCGCCATCTTCAAGTGGACGATTTCCTGAACCTGGGATTGCACGATTAGGGGATACAGGAGCACGTTCGTCAGCGATCCGCGCAAGGTCCATATTTTGTTCGATAAGCATTTCCAACTGACCATGAAGAGCATCCAACTCACGTCGCATTTCTTCAGAAGAATCAGCGCGTTGACTTTTTTGGTCTAGCGAACGCTGAAGGGTGTTTAATTCGTTCCGTAACTCATCTTGTTGCTGATTACTGATGCGTAGCTGAGCAGCAAGACCATCAATTGATACATCCCTTGTGTCTCGATCAGTCAGAATATGGCGCACGGTATCTTCATTGCCACGGCGCTCACGCTCAGGTGTATCACCGCTAAAAAACCAAATAATCAACAGCATAAAAACAGCCGCACCCACAATCGTCACAATGCGTTTGTTTTTGGATGACATTTCATCCCACTTATCTTTAAGCATCACATACCCCCCAACAGTGACGGGCGGGCGTTTGTCGAAGACTGTGGAGCGACACCATCAGAACGCCTAATGACATACACCTCTGTGCGCTCATTTGGCGCTAATACATTGCGGGGCCATGCAGCGACAGCAGCAACATCCCAATCACCACAAGATTGCTCCTTAAACTCAAGGGGTTGGCCGGACACATTGGTGGCGACGCCAATACTGACTGAAAGACGGTGCCCTACCATTGTTTGGCCGCCAGCAAACCGGAAGCTAAACCCTGGCTGCTGACACGAAGGAAGCCGTTGCTGTGTATTGGTATCGTGCAAGGTATAACCCTGAGGAATGTCACCCAATGCCAAACTACGCATCACACTACGCAGGGTATCGATATAGGGCTGAGAGGTTTCCCACCGTTCTGCTTTAGGATTGCCAATCATCACTGCTTGGCTAGCTCCCCCTTCAAGCTCTAAAAACAGTTCACGAGGTGGAATCCGGCGAGGAACCAAGGTTAATGAGAGCGCACGGGCCTGAGAGCCTTTTTGAGTGATAAAAACAGTGACTGGATTCTCTTCATTGGTTGCTACGTAAACCACATTGTCTTCAATGGTTACCGTTGCATTAGAGGTGGTGTTAATGGCCGGCTCGGCAAAGGGAGTAACGATGCGGTTTAGATGATTTACTGCAATCGGTACTAACTCGTTCACCCCAGGCGTCATGACTAAGCGGGGGTTCTCATTCATTGAGTTTGGACGTGTTGTACTATTTACCGAATTACCAGTGCTACTGCTGCTAGTGAGAGACGGTACATTGTCACGTAGCACATTGTTAGGCACGCTCATATTGACTGGTTCAACCGGTATTTGAACCTCAGCCATAGCGGTTGATATAAACAAAGAAGCTACAGCCAACGACACTACGTTAAACGCAAATCGAATAGGGAAAGGTTTAGCCACGATTACGTTCCTCTTCACGTTCAAGTTGTCGCTCCATTTGCTGGCGGACACGCTCGGTGCGCGGACGACCGGAATAAGTTTCAATGTGGGTCACAACAGGGGCATAGTTACGAATATCAATGATGTATTCATAGGTACGCTCTTCAGGAACAGGATCACCGGTTGCGCCTTGAACATAAGAATTGCCATATACGAACACCACGTCTGACTCCGGCTCATATTCCACAGCACGGGGCTCAAAGCGCATTGTCACGCGATCACGGCGGATACTTAGGGCCTGGACCTCTAGGGCTTCCATTACATCGCGGTATATCTGGGGAGATAGCAGCGGTTCTATGCGTTCTTTAACAAAATTAACGCTGCCAGGAGTCACATTGCCGGTGAGAGAGGCCAGGAGCATTCCCCAGGACTCTTTATAGCTTTGAGAAGATTGGTTCTGACTTACCCAGGCGTCTTCATTCAAGGTGTAAGGCTTTATTGTCACGATAGTATCCACCGTGAATGCCTTTACCAGCGCCAGTACTAACGCCACAGCAAAAACCAGATTGATCAAACGATGCCAACGGTTTTCAGTTAAAGCGCCATTCCAAGTGCGTGATAAGCGATCAAGCCTCATGGTAAGTACCTCCGGGTGAAGGGATTTACCATGCTGCGAGTAGCTTGATAAAAGCCACTCCAATAAAACATATGAAAGAGATAGCCGTCAGGGTGACGGTCACGGTATTTACGATAGTTGTTGGTGATCAGCACACCTACCCCGAACCCGATCATGGCTTGCCCAATCGCCATGCCAAAAATGAGGCCAATAAAGATAGGACCCATTTCATCGAGCGACCACATAAGAACGTGGATTGGGTCATCAATCCGGCCAGGGATTTCTACAGGCTCCATGCGCGACTCCAAGAGAATTTTGAGTTGACGCTATTTTGTGCGCAAACAACAAAACTCCCCCTGCCGATTGGAGCCCTTAAGGGCGCTCAGGAGAACTTATGTAAAAAAATATGCAAGCAAACAGCTATATACGACTGGTTTTAGATAGGAAATATAGTTAGCAGGCAACCTAAGTGCCTCGCATGCGAGGCACTTAACCTTGCATGAGTATCGGCTTGCCCAATTGCAAAAGCTTGACGTGAAAAGATCTTACCAAACAGCGCGTAAAGCATCGCCGTCGGGCGGTGATACAAGCGCGCACCGCGTAGCGGTGCCAGATTGACTTCGCTTCAGATTCGTGAGTTATGATCGGGTCGGAGGGGCGCTAAGCCCCGTCCGCCCACACCACCGGGCATACGGACCCGTACCACGGCGGTTGGTCAAGTGTTAGCAAACCTCTGCATATAATAGCTCACTCCTCTGAAGCCTCTCGCGTGCCACCAGCGGTTGTTCATCGCATATCGTGTATGGTGAAGCTGAGCCAGAAACCACCACCGCTTATGCTGGCTGTAGCCTCGGGCTTCCTCAATCGGAACGCCCAACTGGATCATCTTCCTCACGCGTGTACGCGGTTTAAACCACTGCTTCATTAAGCACATCCTCAGCCGGCTACGAATCCAGCTATCCAGGTCTGCAAACAGTCGTCGCGTGCTGGAGAGCCGGAAGTAGCTGGCCCAACCTCGTATATACCGATCAATCCGCTCCAATTTGACCTCTATGGCTTCCCGGTCATGTCCTCGGGTCAGTTGCCTGATTCGGGACTTAAAGCGATTGATGGTTTCCGAACTGCATCGGATACGAGGTAAAGCTTTCCCTAGAAAACTATAGCCAAGGAATCTGCTACGCATAGCAGTAATCACCCGACTTTTCTCTCTGTTCACAGGAAGCTTGAGACATGTTTCCAGATAGGACGTCAGACTCTCCAAGACTCTATAGCCTGCTCGACGGCTCCCGACATAGACTTGGAGATCGTCAGCATACCGGCAAAACCAGTGCCCACGTGCCTCCAGTTCCTTATCGAGTTCGTCAAGCAATACATTGCTGAGTAATGGACTCAAGGGGGATCCTTGAGGAGTACCTTTCTCCCGTTGGCTAACAAGGCCTCCCATCATCATTCCGGCCTGTAGGTAGCGACGAATCACTCCAAGCAGAACTTTGTCCTTGATTCGTCGCGCAAGCCGAGCCATGAGAATGTCGTGATTAACCTGATCGAAGAATTTCTCCAGATCAAGGTCCACAACGATGTTATAGCCCTGTCTTACATGTCCGTGTGCCTTAGTGATCGCCTGCTGAGCATTTCTTCCCGGTCTGAAGCCGAAGCTGGAGGGAGAGAAGTCTTGCTCATAGTGCGGGCTGAGCACTTGGTGTATAGCTTGCTGAATAAGACGATCCATTACGTTGGGGATACCAAGCATACGCTGCTTGCCATTTCCTTTCGGTATATAGACGGTCCTGACTGGCCCCGGCTGATATCGGCCTGCGTGTATCTCCTCACGGAGTGCAGGCCATACTTCCTTCAGTCGGCGCTCTGTCTCTTCAATGGTAAAGCCGTCGGGGCCCGGAGCCCCTTTATTGCTCCGTACTCGGGACCATGCATCCGCCATATTGGCGCTATCCAGCACATCATCCATGGATATTGAGTAACGGGGTTCACAGGGTTCTTGTCCCATGACCGGTCTGCCGCTGCTAGTAAACTGCGGTCGGTTGTCATCGCGTTGGTCAGAGATCATAGGGGAATCCTTCACTTGCCTTTGGCCCTTCAGTGGGATGTTGCCACCTAATATGGCCGCTGCTGACTTCCCTCATGTCCTCGCCGCCCCTCCCGCTGAGCAGTTGGTTTGACTCTGGTGGCCATGAGGGACCTCCCGGGGTAAGACGCACATCTTTCTCGCCATGCAGCCGCCTCATATACGTATTGCGCTGCCGTGTTGGGATGAGTTTTGTATTCTTCAGCATACTCACTCTACGCAACCCGCCTCCTATGAGATTCGTGTTCCTCGGCTCAGCGATTTGCCTCAGGCTTCCTTCAGATTCCACCTTACGATGGACACCCTTGCCTTCTTGGCTAACAGTTACTCCCAACTTCACTGCTCGGGACTTTCACCCTATAGATGTGCGCCGTGCCCGGCGCACTGACTGCTCCCCGCCCTAAGCGCTGGTGCGCCACGGGCGAGGCTTCCCACTTCTCAGGCTGCTGCCGACGATGTGCCGGTCTTACGCAAGCCTCCGTGGGCAGAGACGGACAGCCCTTCCGCCTTCAACTGGATGATGCCTTGATGCTTGATGTTCAGCGCCGCATTGATGTCGCGGTCGATGCCTTGCGTGGCACAACCGGGGCAATCCCAAGTGCGAACCGTTAGCGGCATTTGTTCGACCTTGTGGCCGCAGCCCGCACAGATCTTGGTGCTGGCAAACCACTGGTCGATTTTGACCAGATGCTTGCCTTGGGCTTCTGCCTTGTACGCCAGTTTTTGGATCAGGCTGTACCAACTGGCATCGGCAATATGTTTCGCCAGCTTGCGGTTTTTCAGCAGGTTTTTGACTTTCAAGGTCTCGACTACCACTGCTTGGTTGTCGTCAATGAATTGTCGAGACAGCTTGTGCTGGAAATCAGCACGGGCATTAGCCAGGCGTTCGTGCGCCTTGGCAAGGGTTAGCCGTGCTTTCGCACGGCCCTTGCTGCCTTTCTGGCAGCGGGACAATGCTTTCTGTTTGCGGCGTAGGTTCGTTCGCGCCCGCTTCAAGAAGCGAGGGTTAGCTACCTTACGGCCAGTGGAGTCGATAGCCAGGTGCGTTAAGCCCATATCGACCCCCAGCACGGTGTCGACGGTTTGCAGCGGTGCGGGCGCCTCAACGCCGTCCTCGACCAGCACCGAGGCGTAGTATTTGCCGGTGGTGGTACGGGTTAAGGTGATGCTTTTCAGCGTGCCAGTGATCTCACGGTGAGTCCGTGCCTTCATCGGCGTGAGCTTCGGTACTTTGATCCAGTTCTCACCGACCTTGATGCCGGTGCAGTGATAGCTCGACTGCTTGCCGTGCTTGCGCTTGAATTTGGGGTAGCGGGCTTTTAACTGAGGGTTAAAGAAGTTCTGGAAGGCCCGATCCAGGTTGATACAGGCTTGCTGCAAGGCCATTGAATCGTAGTCTTTCAGCCAGTGGTATTTGCGGGATTTTTTCGCTACCGCCAGTAGCGGCTTGAGGTCTTTCTTAGCCCGGAGCTTGGTGCCATGCCGCTTGTACTGCGTACTGATGATGTGCAGTGCCTTGTTGTACGCAAACCGCACCGCGCCGAACTGCTGATTTAAGAAGTCAGCTTGTTCAGGGGTCGGGTAGAGACGTACTTTGGTGGCTTTCAGCATGGCATGGCACCGCTCAAAACTGTATATTTATACATAATAGACGATGCGAGGCGAAGATCAATCCCCAGCAGCGCTAGCGCGCTGCCCGCTTTCCTCCCCGCCCTGAATCGGGCGAGGGTTCTCGCGGGATTTTGCTGAATGATGGTCGGTTTAAGGGCGGTTTATTAGTTAGCAGGCAATCTAAGTGCCTCGCATGCGAGGCACTTAGCACTGCTTTAACTGAAAGCGTTAAATCCGCTTTTGTAAGTTTGCAGTCGCCAGCCCCATCATTACGCACATCACCATCATCGTCATTGGAATGATGATTGGGTTTAGGGCAATAGGCGCAAAAAAAGCGATGATAAGACACTGTAGAACAAAGAAGACGCCACGAATGCCATAGCGATGCCAAACTGGAGATGCATAGTCAAAGTTAGTTCGCTTTATTTTCCATGTCATCACGCCATCCCATAGCGCGGGAATCAAGAGAATCAGCATGTAAGGTGCCCAGACCATTAACAGTGCCGCCCGTGCAAAGACTTGGTACACCACATTCATCATTGCGGCCAAGCGATCATCGACCCATGGGAAAATCTTGGCACCTATTCCCTCCATCCCACGGCTTGCCTCTCGCTCTTCGGGTGTTGGTATGAGCAGGGTATGTAGGGTGCGATAAACGCCGGTATCCCACATAGCGCGGTTGTACCAATGCAGTGCTTTTTTGTCGATCCACTCGACTGTCTCACGGCCTAGCTGTTTTTCAATCATGGTGGACTCTTTCTGGATCACGCGCTCAGTCCAGTGCCCTGGCACAAATACTAGGATGATGAACAGCTCAGCTACTAATAGCCAAGCGATTAGCCAAAATGGGGTTTTCATAACCGGCCCTCAGCAGGATACGTTTTACGGATGGTGATGTGATGGCCCCGTACAGCATGGCTCTAATGGGTAATACGTCATCTAAGGGCTGGTGGTAGACGGTTAAATCACCATCCCGGTCACCGAGCCAAGTGCTAAACGCTACGCCTTCGGGCAGCGACCACTTATCCCCATCCTCGGTTTCAACGACTATTTGTAAATCGCGCAACGTCACAGTGATCAATGCATCCACAAAAATCGCCAACCGCAGAGCATCATCAACTTTCTCAATGCGATTAATACGCGCAAATTGAGATACTTCGCCATACGCCACTAATGCCTCACATAAAACCTCTAACGCCAGAGCTTCATCTTGGCGGCGTATATGCAAGCTGATGTACTCTAGTAGTGCTACCGCTACTTCTTTTGCTTTTGGCCAGTCGTAGAAAAGCAGTTCAGCAGCATGGGAATAGCGCTGATAGTCGGTCCGCAACACTTCCATCAGCGGTCGTCTGTTAGGTATTGGAGTCATGCATCGCCCTTATTGATATCGTTATTAAATTAGCAATTCAGGATTAATGATTAATCAGTCAGAATAGGGATGCGGCCTTTAATGAACTGGCCACCGCTAATATTGGCGACGAACTCAAGGTTAGGCAGCATACCTAGCAGCGCCGCTGGAAACAGCTCCATTTCCTCCTCCATTAAGCGTTCTCCCTGGTTACCACCGTGCATGATCGGTTGATCTGCCACGGTATTTTGCCCCTGAGTCCGCATGACGTACTTCACCCGCGTGGTGGGAAGCCCCTTGGTGATGAACTCCTGCGTTTCCGTATCCTTCACCCGTAGGGCAATCGTATTGTTGATGTTGCCTAACACCTGTAGGGCCTTTTCCTGGCTGCCCAGCCGCGCTACGAAGTCGGCATACGTCTGCGTAGCCACAAACAGGCGGAACAACGCTCCCCTACCCTTGTTGAGCAGCATGATCATTGGATCGTTAATACATTCGGCCGCTTCATCGACAAAGAGGTTGATGGTTTTGAGTTTTTTGCCGTAGTTGTAGCGCTTACCCGCCACCGCCGTTAAGTCGCTTAAGAAGATCGAACCGATGGCAGATGCCACCATGTTGTCCGTTAGTGAGTCGAGGCCTATATACGCCACCATGGCGTTGTTAATGATTTTTTCTGAATCGGTGATGGGCCGGTCATCGCTCATATCGTAGGGATCAGGAGACAGCAAATCGCCTAAGTCGCCCGACGTGAGCATGTTCAGAATGGGCAGTAGCGAAGCGACCATCTTGCCGAAGTGCGCGGCGTCATGCTGGAACATCGACAACAAGCCTTCCAGCTCCGAACTAGGCTTCTGCTTTTGCACCACCTCGGTGTAGAAATGACACATCATTCGTGCACGTTTCGTTCGCGTGCCCCCAGCGGCTTTTTCGAGATATGGTGCCGCTAAACTCTCCCAGTCTTCGATGTGCTTTTCGCTATAAATAGAAATAGCTTCAATAACGAGCCCGTCAGCCCCACCCTCTAAATAGCTGCGTAAATTTTTAAGCGTGGGCCGCTCATTAATGATGAAGAGCCCTTGAGCCAGGTTATTAAGCGCCTGCCAGCCAAAAGCTTTAAATGGATCGGCCCCGGCCTCAGAAGGCACCAGCGCCGCAATACGAGACGCAATTTCCGTCAGGCGAGTAAAGTTTTTTAGCGGGTTGATACGAGCAGACTCTTTGGGAAAGCCAGGGTGGAAGGAGATAAACCGTTCAGGCGTACCCAGCTTTTCACAAGCGCGACGTGCGTTGTCGCGCATTTCCTTATCCCCTTTGGGGTCAATGATGATGACGCACTCACCGCGAGCGATGGCCTGCCCAATCAGCAGATCGAAACAGCGAGTTTTTCCGCTACCCGTCGTGCCCACGATAAGCGTATGCGATTCAGAATGCTTCAGTGGCTGCATCAAGGGGTGTTCATTGGGTTCTACGCCGTGAATCCACGTATGCCCCATGGGTACTTGCTTCGATTTTCCGGTGAGCTTCGCCTTTAGCTTGCCTCCTTCTGCGCCCACCGAGACGATTTTTGACCAATCCCGTTTGAGTATTTCAAAAGCCCGTTGAGCGTGACGACTTTCCCAGTGATAGCCGGTGCCGAGCCACATTTCCTCCGGGTGCTTTTTAATCTTATTTAACAGTCCTTCAAATTTGATGAACTCAAGCTCGCGCCCAGCCAGATGCTTTTTCAGTGTATGCAGCTTAATGGCCTTGGGTATCCGAGCCAGGGCCATCACTCCACACACCCCGTTCATCCAGTAGAATGGCTCAGGCGGCATATTGGTCAACTGGTTAACGCCAAACGCGGTGACCGATGCGGCACACCACCCTGCAATCGCCAAGGCTTCATAATTCGTCCGCCAGGGCATTTCATAAGCGATATCACTCACAGATTTAATCCTTCACATAGAGTCGGTTGTGTTCTGCCACCACGTTCATTTTTAGATCACCCCGTAGCTTCAATGAATTTCGTAATTCTCGGCGGG
>TARA_R110002051_G_scaffold175663_3_pt1 | contig 13268 bp, 15 predicted proteins | sample TARA_R110002051 | Tara Oceans TARA_R110002051 (sample SAMEA4397023) | marine metagenome | biome: Polar Biome; feature: [MES] marine water layer (ENVO:01000295) within the mesopelagic zone...; material: water (ENVO:00002006), including particulate matter (ENVO:01000060) such...
ATTCAAACTTCCAAAATGGAGGTTTGAATGAACGAGCAACGGTTTGTGGTGTCGGACGTCTTGTGGCAGCGGCTTGAACTGCATCTTCCGGGCAAGGTCAGCGATGCCGGAGTCACGGCAAAGGACAATCGCCTGTTTCTGGAAGCGGTCTTTTGGCGGGTGCGCACCGGTTCGCCGTGGCGCGACCTGCCGCCTGCCTTTGGCCACTGGAACAGCCAGTTCCGCCGGTTCCGGCGATGGGCTCGGTCAGGCATATTCGAAAGTCTTTTCAATGCTATGAGCGGTGATCCCGACCTCGAATATGCACTCATTGATGGCACCATCGTTCAGGTCCACCAGAAGGCAACGGGCGCAAAAGGGGGACTCAGGCTCAGGCCATTGGGCGCTCACGCGGCGGACTGACGACCAAGATCGTAGCCTTGGTGGATGCGCTCGGTAATCTGGTGCGCTTCCTGCTGCTGCCGGGACAAGCGCATGATATGAAAGGTGTCGCGCCGTTGATCAGGGGCGTTTCATTTGAGGCACTGCTCGCGGACAAAGCGTTCGATGCGGATTGGCTGTTGCAAGACCTAAACCAGCGCGGTGCAACCGCTGTGATCCCGTCCAAAGCCAATCGTAAAATCCAGCGCGATTATGACGCGGAGGTCTACAAGTGGCGGCATCTGGTGGAGAATTACTTCGCAAAGATCAAAGAGTTCAGGGGGATAGCCACAAGATACGACAAAACCGATTGCAGCTACGCGGCGTGTTGGAACCTCGTGGCAGCACTCATAGCATCAAGATGATTGTCCACAGACCCTAGTTGCAGCGCGTCGATCACCCGAAGGATTTCGTCGAAGTTCCGACCGACGTTCATCGGGTAGGTCAGCGTCAGGCGAATCTTCCTGTCGGGGTCGATGATGAACACCGAACGCACAGCCTGCGTGCTGCTCTGCTGGTCGTGGATCATGTCGTAAAGCTTTGCGATCCGGCTGTCCGGATCGGCCACGATGGGGAACATGACGGTGGTGTGCTGCGTGTCATTGACGTCCTTGATCCACAGGAGATGCTCTGCGACGCCATCCGTCGACAGGCCAAGCGGTTTGACATTGCGCTTCTGGAACTCGGCGGCCAGTTGCGCCGTCCGCCCGATTTCGGTTGTACAGACAGGTGTGAAATCGCCGGGGTGGCTGAAGAAGAAGACCCAGGACTGGCCGATCCAGTCGTGAAAACCGATCTTGCCTGTCGATGTTTCAGCGGTGAAGTCGGGGGCGGTATCGCCGATATGAAGTCCCATGATGAATTTCCTTGTGAATTGAGCGGAAAAGTCCGGCTACTTCACCGTCTACCATGACCGCAGCGGTTCAGATGTGATGTAGGTCAGTGCCTGTCATACCGCCGTTCCGACCAGCGCGCCGATCCCTGCGGTTAGTGCCATGGCCAATGCCCCCCAGAAAGTCACACGCAGCGTCGCGCGCCAGACGGGCGCGCCGCCAGCCCGGGCGCCGATCGCTCCCAGAAGCGCCAGAAACAGCAGCGAGGCGATGGTGACCGTCCAGACCAGCAGATCGGCGGGCGAGACCACAACCATCGTCAGCGGCATGGCTGCACCAACGGCGAAGGTAAGCGCCGAGGTCAGCGCCGCCTGGATCGGGCGCGCGGTTGTCACTTCGGAAATCCCCAGTTCGTCGCGCAGATGCGTGCCGAGCGCGTCCTTGGCCATCATCTGTGCGGCGGCCTTCCGGGCGAGGTCGGCTTCAACCCCGCGCGCAACGTAGATGGCTGTCAACTCGTCCAGTTCGGCCTCCGGCTGAGTGGCCAGTTCCGTGCGTTCGCGTTCAAGGTCGGCGCCCTCGGTGTCGGATTGCGAACTGACCGAGACATATTCGCCCGCCGCCATCGACATCGCGCCCGCGACCAGCCCGGCGATCCCCGCCACAAGTACCTCGGAGGTCGCGGCCGACGCCGCAGCGACGCCCACAATGAGGCTGGCGGTCGAGACGATGCCGTCATTTGCGCCCAGCACTGCCGCCCGCAACCAGCCAATGCGTGAGACGAGGTGGGTTTCGGGGTGGAGGGTGACCGCGCGCATCATTGCGGCTTTCGCTCGGGGAAATGCAGGTTTGATAAAGTCATGTCTTCAATCCTTTGCGGTTGGGTCCCGGAGGACCGCGCTCATTGCGTCGCCACGACGGCGACCTTTTCATGTCGCCAGACAGACGCCCACCCGCTCGCAGGGCGTGCTTTCCAATTGCAGAGTGACATGGCCGATGCCGAATTCATGCTCCAACTCATCGGTGACATGGTCGATGAAGGCGTCCGGGTCGGTGCCTTGCCAGACAACATGCGCCGCCAGCGCGGTCCGCGTCGTCGATATTGCCCAGATGTGAAGGTCGTGAACGTTGCTCACCCCCGGCCGGTCGCCGAGCCAGTCGGCCACCGCCTGTCGATCGATCCCGTCTGGCACCCCGTCGAGGCTCAGATGCAGCGCGGCGCGGAACAGACCTGCCGCCGTGACGGCGATCAGCAGGCTGACTGCGATGGCAACGGCCGGGTCGATCCAGGTCTTGCCGGTCAGGATGATCCCGATCGCGGCAAGCACAACTGCGACGGATACCGCCGCATCGGCGGCCATGTGCAGGAAGGCACCCTTGGCATTCAGATCGTCCTTCTGCGAGCGCATGAACAGTAGCGCTGAGCCGGTGTTGACGGCGATCCCGATCAGCGCCACCCACAGGATCGTGCCGCCCGGCACCTCGACCGGCGTGCCGAAGCGCCGCGAGGCTTCCCAGATCACCGCGCCGACGCCGACGATGATCGCGATGGCGTTAAACATCGCCGCCATGATCGTCGCGCGCCCAAGGCCCCAGGTGTGGGCCTGGGTTCCTGCACGCTTGGCCAGCACCGCAGCCCCCCAGGCGATCAGCAATCCCGCGACATCGGTCAGGTTGTGCGCGGCGTCGGCCAGAAGCGCCAGCGAGCCGGTCATGAAACCAGCGGTGGCCTCGACGATCACGTAGCCGACGTTCAGCCCGACAGCGAGGCGGAAGGCGGGGCCGAGGTCTTTGGGCGGGGCATGGGCGTGATCGTGGGACATTGGTTCAGTCCTTCCGGCGGATCGTGCCGGAAAGCTCCGTCGCGTCGGCCAATGTGTTGTAGATTGTGCCGTATTTCTGAAGGTTCTTGTGCAGCAGGGCGAGACGCACGTCGGTCTCGTCGGTGTCAACCACGATCTCGTAGTCGATGTGGATCATCTTCGGCGGGCTGTCCTGCCTGACCCCGTGCAAGCTGACCTCGACCCCGCGCAGCTCGAACTTGAGCATCGGGATCACCCGCTCGGTCCCCTTCAGGATGCAGGCGGCGAGGCTCGCCAGCAGCATCTCGGCCGGGTTGAACGCATCGGCCCGGCCGGCCATGTCGGTATCGAGGACGATCCGCGCATCTTTCGTGGTGGCCTCGGAGCCGTGACTGTCGATGCGGCGGGCAGAGACATGGTATTCCAGCATGGCATATCCTTTCAGGCGGCGGGTGCGGTGCCGGGAACCAGGAATTCCGGCGCCTGATCAGCGGGCATCTGCGCCAGTTCCTCGGGCGTCAGGCGAGCGTAGACCTCGATCAACGTGCCGTCGGGGTCGGTCAGCCACAACTCGTGCAGCGGCGTGCCCTTCCAGGTCGTGCGGGGCGGCTTTTCGACATGGGCCCCGATCGCTACGGCGCGGTGATAGGCGTCCACGACCGCCGCCTTGTCTGGCAGGGCGATCCCGAGGTGATAGAGCGTGTCGTGGTGCAGATCCTTGCCGTCGGACACGACCAGAACGAAGTTCAGGCCAAGGTCCTCGCGGATAAAGGTTGCGTAGCGATGCGTCCATTCCTTGGGCCAGCTGTTCAGAAGCCAGCCGTAGAACCGGGTGCTGGCGGCCAGGTCGCGCACGCGCAGGCTGGCGTGGAACTCGGTCCCCTGCAGCCCGTCGGGCAGGTCAAGCAGGCGCACCAGCACCTCTAACCGCCCCTTGATCTGGTCGCGCGCGGTGCGGAAAGCGGCGATGTCGCCCGCTGCCGACGGATCGGCGATCGGCCAATGCAGGCGCCGGACTGGGCCGGGCACGAAGGGGCAGACCTCTTCTGCGCAAAGCGTCACGATCAGGTCTGCGGTCTCGGGTGAGACGTCTTCCAGCGGCTTCGACCTGTGCCCGGAGATGTCGATGCCAACCTCGGCCAGGGCCTCGACAGCCAGCGGGTTCACTTGACCCGGGGCCGACCCGGCGCTGGCGACGTCGACCGTGTCGGGAAGCATCGCGCGGGCCAGTCCTTCGGCCATCTGGCTGCGGGCGGAATTGGCGACGCAGAGAAACAGGATACGCATGGGATCAGACCTCGTTGTTGTTAAGTGGCACCATCAACACAGGCCGACGCGCGATTTCGCAAAGATTGGCGGCTGTAGAGCCGATGGCCATGCTTTCCAGCCAGCCCTGGCCGTGTTTGCCGACGACGATCAGATCGACGTCATGCTCTGCGGCGGCTCGTGTGATCTCCTCCGAAGGTTTGCCCGTCGCCAGATGGACCTCGGACTTGCCACCAGCCGCGGCGATCTCTTGAGCAATGTTGTCAAGTGCGGCGCGCGCCATCACGGGCCAGCGCGCATAGCGGCCGACCTCGTCCGGACTGATGACATGAAGCAGGTCGATGATGCCCGCATGAGGGGCTAGTTGTACCGCTGTTTCTTCTGCGGCGTTGGCCTGAGCCGAGAAGTCGGTCGCCAGCAGCACCCGCCGCAATCCAGCATGACAGGCCCGTTCGCAGGCCGCATCGCCGTCCTTGCCGGTGGCCTCGATCCATTCCAGCCGCACCGGGAGGGTACTGAGGCGGATGACCTCGCGCGCGACGGACCCCAGAAACAACCCGCGCACCATGTTCTGTCCGCGCGACCCGATCACGATCAGGTCCGCGCCATGTTCCGTGGCGGCGGCCAGAATGTCGCGTGCCACCTCGCCCGCCGCGCGGATGTCGATCTCGACCTCCAGCCCGGCATCCTGCAGCGGTTTGGCCCGCGCGGACAGCCACGCATTCAGCGCATCCTCATGGCCATAGCCTGCGCCCTGCGCGTAGCCCACCTTGGTCACATGGGTCAGGACAACACGGTTCACGCCCATATCGCGCAGGTCAGATAGACAGTCGAGCATCGGCCCTTTGGCGGCGGAATAGTCCACCGATATCAATGCTGTGCGGAACATCAGTTTTTCTCCTTCGTTCTGGATGCGCGGATCGCGGTTTCCTCGGCCGGGAACCAGTGCGTGGTGCGGTTGGCGAACCAGACCAGCGACAGCATCACGGGCACCTCGACCAGCACGCCTACGACAGTGACCAGCGCGGCAATCGAGTTGAGGCCGAAGAGCCCGATGGCGACGGCGACAGCCAGTTCGAAAAAGTTCGACGTGCCGATCATCGCGCAGGGGGCCGCGACGTTGTGCGGCACGCGCCACGCCTTCGCCGCCCAGTAGGAGATTGCAAAGATGCCGTAGGACTGGATCAGAAGCGGGATGGCGATCATCAGGATGACCAGCGGCTGCGCCAGGATCACCTCGCCCTGAAAACCAAACAGCAGGACCACCGTCGCCAGCAGCCCAATCACCGAGAAGGGTTTGACCCGTGTCGTGAACGCCCCCACCGCTGCCTCGGCCTGCGCCGCGTTGGCCGCGCCGCGCGTCATCAGGACACGGGTGATGATACCCGCCACCAGCGGCACAACCACATAAAGGCCCACCGACAGGATCAGCGTCGCCCATGGCACCGCAATGTCGGTCACCCCCAGCAACAGCGCCACGATGGGCGCATAGGCAAAGACCATGATCGCATCGTTCAGCGAGACCTGCGCCAGCGTGTAATTCGGATCGCCCTTGGTCAGTTGCGACCAGACGAAGACCATGGCCGTGCAGGGCGCCGCCCCCAGCAGGATCAGACCCGCGATATACTGGCCCGATGTGCCGGGCTCAATAAAGGGCGCGAAGATCCAGTCGAAGAACAGCACGCCAAGGGCCGCCATCGTGAAGGGCTTGATCAGCCAGTTCACAGCCAGGGTGATGATGAGCCCCTTGGGGCGTTCGTGCACCCGGCTCAGCGCCCGGAAATCCACGGCCACCATCATCGGGTAGACCATGGCCCAGATCAGGATGGCGACGACGAAATTGACCGAGCCGTATTCGAGGCTGGCAAGAAAGCTTACCAGCCCCGGCGCAATCTGGCCAAGGGCAAGACCTGCGATGATCGCAAGTGCGACCCAGATCGAGAGATAACGTTCGAATGCGGACATGGAATTTTCCTTTGAAGTTACGTCAGCGCCTGCGCGCGCCCGACCAGCGCGCGCAGGCAGTCGGCGCCCACCGGGTCTTCGGCCTGCATCGGCACCACGGCGTGACGGGTCGCCAGGCGATCGCGGACCGATGCGATCTCCAGCGCCTCGGTCGCAGCGCGGGCGGCAAGGATCGGGTGCGTGGTTCCGGTCGCGGCGAGGCTTGCGTTGACGACCCAGCCCCAAGGCTCGATCCCCGCACGGCGCAGGTCCTCCTGCAACCGGGCTGCTTCCAGAACCGGTGTGGTCTCGGGCAGCGTGACGATCAGAATCTTCGTTTTCTCAGGATCCTGAAGGCGCATCATCGGTGTGGTCATGTGACTTGCTTGATCGCCCGCGTGCCGCAGGACATCGCGGTGGTAGGAGCCAGTCGCATCCAGAAGGAGCAGCGTGTGCCCGGTGGGCGCGGTGTCCATGACGACAAACTTGCGCCCGGCCTCACGGATCACGCGCGAGAACGCCTGGAACACGGCGATCTCCTCGGTGCAGGGGGAACGCAGATCCTCCTCCAGCATCGCGCGGCCTTGCGCGTCGAGGCTGGCACCCTTGGTCGCGAGGATATGGTCGCGATAGGCTTGGGTTTCGGCCTCGGGGTCGATGCGGCTGACGGTCAGGTGCGGCATGTCGCCCGCCAGCGTCTCGGTCAGATGCGCGGCCGGGTCAGTGGTGGTCAGCAGCACCTCATGCCCGCGTGCGGCGAGCTCGACCGCAACAGCGGCGGCGATGGTCGTCTTGCCCACCCCGCCCTTGCCCATGGTCATCACCAGCCCTTTGCCAGCGGCCTCGATGCCGTCGACCAACGCGGAAAGTGGCGGCAGATCGGTGTCGGTCTTGCGCGCCTTGGCCACTGTCAGATCGACCGGCGTGCCCATTCGGCGCAGCGCATCCAGACCCACGAGGTTCTCGGGACGCAGCGCAAAGCGCGCTTGCGGAAGGGCGGCGAGGGCCCCGTCCATCCCGTCCAGCGCCGCCCGGTCGCGTGCGATCAGGCTGGCGGCCAGCGCATCCCCCATCGCATCCTCTGGCATCAGCCCGTTGATCGCCAGATGCTGGTTGCCGATGCCGATCTCGGCCAGTTCCCGCGATGTGCGCGCGGCCTCGGCCAGCGAGCTTGCGCGCGGGCGGGCCACCAGGATCAACCGGGTGCGCGCGGCGTCCGACAGGCTTGCGACCGCCGCCGCATAGCGCGCACGCTGCTTTTCCAACCCCGCCAGCGGGCCAAGGCAGGAGGCATCGCCGCCGGTTTCCAGAAACCCGCTCCAGGCGCCGGGCAGTTTCAGCAAGCGGATGGTATGGCCGGTGGGGGCGGTGTCGAAGATGATGTGGTCATAGAGCCCCGTCACGGCATCGTCGGTCAGCAGTGCAGTGAACTCGTCGAAGGCCGCAATCTCGGTGGTGCAGGCGCCGGAGAGTTGTTCCTCGACGCCCTTCAGAGCCTTCTCGGGCAGCACGCCGCGCATTGGCCCCACGATCCTGTCGCGATACTCGGCCGCCGCCGCCTCGGGGTCGATCTCCAGCGCGTCGAGGCCGGGCACGGCGGCAATCGGTGTGATGTGGTTGCCGATCTCGACCCCGAACACCTGGCCGACGTTCGATGCCGGGTCGGTCGAGACCAGCAGAACCCGCTTGCCCGCATCGGCAAGACCGACCGCCGTGGCGCAGGCGAGCGAGGTTTTGCCCACGCCGCCCTTGCCGGTGAGGAAGACAAATTTGGGTAAATCGTTGAACATGAATTCTCCTTTCGCCGCCTTTGAGGGGCGGTCGGTAATACAGGCAGTGTCGTCGCAAAGATTGCGGCGCGCCTTGAGGTGGATCAGCCTTTTGGCGGCATTAGCAGCAGCTTCCGGCCTTTTCGCTGGCGGGCGCCGATTTCGCGCTGCCGCCACAGCATCCCGTGGCCGCGGCGGGCGCGGCCTTCGCCTCTTCCGGCATCAGCTTCTCCGCCAGCCCATAGATGTTCTTTGCCGAGGCTTCCTTGACCATGCGGCCCACGGCGATGGCCTCGCGCATCTGGGCGTCGGTCACCCCAACCTCCGCTGCCTTCTTCGTGTGGTAATTCAGGCAGGGCTCGCAACTTGCAGCGATGGCCGCGCCGAGCGCGATCAGCTCGCGCACCTGTTCGGTGATCTCAAGCTTTGGCGCGGCGAGGCCGGCCCATTCGGCCAATTCGGCGCGGCTAGGATAGCGCGCCTTGGCCTTGAGCGCGCCATCAACCAGAAAGACGGGCAGATCGTCGCCCTCACTCTCTTGCATGATCTGGCGGATCGTCTCATTGGCGGCAAATTCCACCGGCTCGCGGCTGAGGCCAAAGCGGCGCACAGCCACGCCCTGCGCCTTCAACCAGTCCAGATCGGCGGCCAGATCGACCAGCTTCTGGTCCACATCCGTGCCGCAGATGCCGGTCGAGCAGCACATGGCTGGGTCGTAAACGGTAATCGTCGTCATTTCGCAGTCTCCTTCGGAGCGCAGACTTGTGGGGTATAGCAACAGGGCGCCTCGTCTTCCGGCGCGCGAGTGGCGATGGCCTCGATCAGATCCCGGATCGGCACGAGCGCCGAGGGGTCGAGCGCGTAGCAGACGCGGGGATAGTCGATGGCGCCCGTCACGATCCCGGCGTCCTTCAGGATCCGCAGATGTTCCGACACCGTCGACTGGGCAAGTCCCACTTCGTCGACGATGTCCCCGCCGATGCAGCCGGGCTTTGACAGCAGGAACGCAATGATCCTTACGCGGGCGGGATGCGACAGTGCCTTTGCGACCTGCGCAATCTGGTCTGTTTCAAGTGTTGGCAACGGTTCCAACGTATCTCGGTCAAGCATCTTGGAGGCTCCTGTATCGTCGTTAACCGATATATATTCATCGGGGGTTGACGATACAAGAGCTATCTTGCTTGGGAGAGATAACTCCCCACGTTGCTGAAGTGGAGAATTTTTAACAGCGCTCCGCAGTGTCGTGGCCGTTGTGTGCAGGGCACTGTGTTCGCAGTTAGTGACCGCGTTATACGACAGGACGTCTTCCATGTTGGCGCGACTGTTCATGCCTAAGAACGCGACCATAGCAAGAAAACGGCCGCTGCAACTGCTGCAAGCGTCCCAAGAAAGACGAGCGCGACGCGACGCCGAGGCCTGATCGAAGCGGTACCGGTCCTTGACTGCCCGAGAAGCTCCCTTCCGGCCTGCGTCAGAGCATAGTGGCCGGCGCGCGGGACGCGTAAGAACCCAAGATCGACGAGGTGTTCGGCGAGGTCCACAACCTGTGGAGCGCCTCCGTCGAGATCGAGATCACCGTCCTCTGCCGACTCGGCGCACTCAAGCAGAGCGGTCCACGTAGCGGATGGCGCATTCCCATTCGGCGCGGCGTTCGATCTGTCTGCGCTCATGACGTCAACCACCGTTTCGCGTCTTTTCCCAGACGCGTGTCCAGGCCACACGTTCGGCCGGGCGAACCAGCCCGTCCCGCTCGAGGCGCCGCAGAAGGTGTAGGATCCCGCTGTTGCTCATCCCAAGTGCATCGCGCAGCTCGGCTTGTGTGCGTGGGCGCTCAAGCGAGTCCAGAACATAGCAGCGTCTCTCCTGGGGGCCGAAAGACTCTCGGCGCCGTTGGCGCGCTAACGCGGCTCGCTGCATCATGCGGAATCCTGTCGGTCGTCGGACTTGCCAGTAATGTTCGCAAGGGCGTCCTCGATGGAGCCGGCATAGTGGACGAGTGGCCGTTTCAGGCCGTGGGTCACGAGCACGCGCTGGATGTCGCGGCTGGCCCCCGTCAACCAAAGGCCGACGCCACGCTTGTGTGCCTTGTGCGCAAGGCCTTCAATCATGTTGGCCCCGGTCGAGTCGAGGAAGGGCACAGCCGAGAAGTCGACGATCAGCGCTTTGTGTTTGTCCTGGATCCGGTCGAGCACCGATCCGATCGAGGCCGTGGCACCAAAGAAGAGTGCGCCGGTGATGCGATAGACCACGACCTCGGGGTTTGCCGCGGCGTCCTCGTCATAGGATGCGCGCGGGTGGGTGGTGTCCGCCTCATCACGGCTGACGAAGGCAGTGTTCGCATCAACCCCGGTTGTCTGGCTCATACGGTTAATGAACAGGACCGAACCAAGCGCGAAGCCGACAACAATTGCCTCGGTCAGATCGCGGAAGATGGTCAGGAAGAAAGTCGCGCCAAGCACCGTCGCCTCGCCCCAGCCTGAGCGCAGCAAGATCGCGATGGCGGGTTTCTCGATCATGTTCCAGGCGACGACGGCTAGGACACCCGCCAGCGCGGCGAGCGGAATATAGGCCGCAAGGGGGGCGGCGACGAGCATGAAGAGCAGGATGAACAGGGCATGCAGCATCCCGGCAACCGGCCCATGCGCGCCCGCACGCACGTTGGTTGCCGTCCGCGCAATGGTTCCGGTCACGCAAAAGCCGCCAAAGAGCGAGGCCCCGATATTGGCTGCCCCCTGCGCGAGAAGCTCGCAGTTGGAGCGGTGCCGCCGACCGGTCATGCCGTCGGCGACGACCGCCGACAAAAGCGACTCGATAGCGCCAAGCAGGGTGAAGGAGAGCGCCGCTGGAAACACCGCCATGATCTTCTCCATCGACAGCTCTGGGAGCGTCGGGGCGGGAAGCGACGACGGGATCCCACCGAATTTGGTACCGATGGTTTCCACCGGCAGCCCCAAAAGCGCGACAGCTGCCGCCCCTGTCGCGACCGCAATCAGCATACCCGGCCAATGCGGACGCCACTGGCGCAGGCCAAGGATGATGCCGACTGTTGCGACGGAGAGCAGAATGGCTGCGGGTGTGATACTGTCCCGGGCCGCCCAGAGAACAGGCAGCTTTTCGAGAAGCTCACCGGGTTCATGATCCAGCGTCAGGCCGAAGAGTTCCCTGATCTGGCTGGCGAAGATGATCACCGCGATCCCGGCCGTGAATCCGACAGTCACAGGAAAGGGAATGAACTTGATGAAAGTGCCAAGCCGCAGGAACCCGACGGCGACCAGCATCAAGCCCGACAGGAAGGTTGCGAGGATCAGCCCGTCCATTCCGTGCAGCATGACGGTGCTGGCCACCAGGACGATGAAGGCACCAGCTGGGCCACCGATCTGGAAGCGCGACCCGCCAAGAAGCGAGACGAGGAAGCCGCCGACTATCGCGGTGTAAAGCCCTTGCGCCGGAGTCGCCCCGGAGGCGATGGCGATTGCCATTGAAAGCGGCAGAGCGACGATGGCAACGGTCAGACCGGCAATGGCATCCACCCGCAACTGGGGCAGTCCATAGCCCTCACGCAGGACCGTGAAGAGTTTCGGAGTGAAGAGTTCGGCAAAGCTGGGTGCCGCGCTCTGTCTGGTGGTCTGGTCTTTCATCTTCGGCCGCACCTTTGAGGGTTGCGGCGGGATCGTCGGCTACTTGTCGGCGGTCGCCGTCGCGGGTTGAGGGATCAATGTCTGGGTGGAGGCACCTTCAGGCGCACACCGCGTCCGCCGGCCGTGCTGACGGAGCCTTCGCCAATCAGTTCCGCACCGGCAAGTTCGAGCGCTGCAACGACCTTGGTCAGGCTGTCCACAACACCGCGCACGTTGCCGGGGCTTGCCTCCATGCGCTGAATCGTCGGCACAGAAAGCCCTGCCAGTTCGGCCAGGGTCTTCTGGTCGATACCGAGCAAAGCACGTGCAGCGCGCATCTGGGGGCCAGTGATCATGAGGTCACCTCTAAACAGATTGATGACCAACTAAACCTTTATATATAATATTTCAAGTATCAGTATAATTGTATTAAAGTGCTTTATTGCCGGATTACCATCAGGGCCTTCTCTGGCCTCCATAGTTATACTGGCTAGGGCGTGTTCTGCTTTCCAGCAGCGCAACCAGCCTGTTACCGTCCATGTGTGTGAGCGGTAGCTCGGTGATGTCTCCGTCAGCGATCCGTGCAGAGAGACCATCACCCGCGGGCAGCGGAAGGTCCAACCGTGCCGTATAGTCCTCGACCGGCTACCGAAACGTGGTGTCCGTGTCGGTCCTCCTACAGGTCCACTGCCGCAGGCGTCCAGTCATCGGCTCGCCGTCACTTCGAAGTCTGCCACATCCGGTATCGTCCCTGCCCGGTCACCTCGCGGATAAGTCCCCGCGCCTCCATCCAGTGTAAGTTGCGCTGAACGGCGGCACGGCTGGCGCCGGTCAGGGCCTCGCCCATCGGAGCGGAGACAAGGGGCCATTCGGTAAGCACGGCGCGCAATGCGCGCGGGGTCTTGCCCGAGAGCAGGGTCATCTCGGCTTCCGCCCGCTCTGACCACGACTCAATATCGTCGAGGTGCCGCATCGCGGTCAGGCATGCCGTTTCCATCCCGTCGAGCCAGCGCGCCAGACGGTCGGTGGGTGAGCCGCCAGCGCGCAGCCCCCCTGCCCCGCCCAAGGCCAGCGGCGCAAAGACGGTTCCCTTGCCCTCGCTGACGGCGATCCTCGCGGCCGTGACCGCCGCCTCCATTCGATCGCCCTGCAGCCCGAGGCCCGCGAGGCTCCAGAGGTGAAAACCCGCGCAGCCGCGGGTGATCGGGTGAAGATCGGCGGCTCGCGCCATCAGGTCCAGCCAGCTTCCCGCGCGGTCCGCGAAGGGCTCTGCCTCATCCACCATGTTTTCGGGATCTCGACGGTCCAGGAACGCAGAAAGGTTTGTCTCGGGGCCGGGACCGCCTGTCAGACGCCGCACGGCCCATCCGACGCGCGCGAGCGCCGCACTGTCCTCCTGAACACCTGACAGGCGCATAGATATCCAGAGCGCCAGGCGATCCGGGCCAATCCGGTCCCCCACGAACCAGCTCAGGTCGGCCGCCTCGATCAGGGCAAGCCTGTGCCGCCATCCTTCCGGGCCGCGCTTCAGCCGGTCGTCCAGCGCACCGACGCGACCGGCCACACGGGCAAGACGCGCGGCATGACCCGCCTCTGCTTTCCGCCAATCGTCGAGGA
>TARA_R110002051_G_scaffold20467_7_pt1 | contig 13264 bp, 12 predicted proteins | sample TARA_R110002051 | Tara Oceans TARA_R110002051 (sample SAMEA4397023) | marine metagenome | biome: Polar Biome; feature: [MES] marine water layer (ENVO:01000295) within the mesopelagic zone...; material: water (ENVO:00002006), including particulate matter (ENVO:01000060) such as......
TGGAAAGTTTCTAGATTCTGTATGGATTTCAGTAAAAAGTGTAAGCACACGGCACATTTAGCACAGTTATTAGACATGCCTTACCCTAATGCTGCATTTCATTTTGTATTGCTAGCTAAAAGGCCATTGGCCCACCGCGGCGAAGGCGGGGGCATTCGTGCTTTCAGCAAGGCGTTTACACGATGAGCAGCGGCTCCAAAACTCCGCCTCCGTTATAACCAATAGAAGATCATCTTACTTGTACCTGAGGCATATAACATGGGCTAGTTGATCATCAAAGGTATAACTCATAGTTAACGAATCATTCACTAGCTGGGATGGCAACTGGTTAGCATTGACCACCTCTCAAGCGTCCGAAATAACCGGTCAATCAACCGCGAGGTAAGCTATCCCTCTCGTTTTAGGATGTTGGTGATATCTTCCAGACGAGCTTGATCCGGCTTTTTTTACTTTAAATTTAATTCAATAGTTAGGAGCTACCAGCTTTTCTTCCGCCGACTTCGCACAAAATGCCATAACAATGGCTCGAAAATGTATGATGAAATAATAGGGCTGAACGGTGGGGTACGTTGGAAATATAAACAAGTTTACTACGCGCCTAGATGTAGCATTCAATGCCATTATGATCAGTAACTGCTGCTTCTAGCGCTTGGCAAAATGCTTGAAAGGCTTCACTGGAATGGCCAGGCCGCTGGTGAAGCTCTATTTCCACATGCCCAAGATCAGGTAATCCATCGGCTTCTGTCACGATACGACAACCTGGCGGAACACTGCGCGGTGTCTTAACGGTTAGCGCAAGCCCATTTTGCACAGGGACATTAATGCCGGTCGGGGATTGGCTAATGTAGCGAAGCTCCCAGGGTTTTTCCTCACGTCCGAGCGCTGACAACGCATGCGCACGAAAAATGCAGCCTTCGGGGTTTAAAGCCAATGGAAGTATTGGCCATTGCGCCAACGGGACATGTTCAGCAATCACCCACACCATTGGCTCCCAACCGAGTAGTTGCCCTGATTGAGTGGGCTTATGTCTTACCGACAGCACGACATCCAACAACCCTTCCTGAAAGCGCTTCACCAGCGCGTCGCTGATATCACACTGTACCTCTAATTGAATATGGGGAAACTGTGCCGAAAAGCGGGGCAGCAGATCTGGCAAGTAGGTAGCCGCTTGTTCTTCAGAAGTGCCTAGTCGAATGATTTCGCCATGTGTCCCTCCTTTAAGTAAGTCTTTGGCTTCATCTTCTAACTTGAGTATGTGGCGTGCGTAGGGCAGCAAACGCTCTCCGGCGGCCGTTAGCAACACGCTGCGGCTAGTGCGCTCAAAGAGTGACTGCCGCATCTGATCCTCAAGGCGCTTTATTTGCAGGCTCATCGCCGATTGGGTTCGATGCAACACCTTACCGGCGGCGCTAAACCCTTGGCATTCCGCCACGGTGACAAAGGCGCGAAGTAAATCCGTATCCATAATTCATGAGCCTTTTAAATGGGTCGTATCTCAACTATTCATTTCTATTATGAGTCATCCATCACTACCCTGTCCAAAACGTTATTCAACGTGACCTTATTCACCAGATTATTCGTTAATTCGACAGGAGTATTTTTCATGCAAGCGACTGCGGTTGCTCCATCGGCGAATACATTAGATGGCCTTATCGATCTCAAAACGTATCCCATTGATGCGCTGGACAGTGAAACCGGACGTGCGTTAATCGCACAGTGTCGCAGTCAGCTAGGTGAAGATGGCTGCGTCGTGCTTAAAAACTTTGTTCCTGAGGAGGCTCTAGCACGTCTTGAACGGGAAACAGAGCGGCTGTCGCCGGATGCTCATTACAACCAAACGGAGACGAACCCGTATAACAGTGAAGGAGACCCTTCACTGCCGGCCACACATCCCAAAAATCGCTTTGACGATCGCACAAATGGTTTTGTGGCAGGGGATCGTATCGGTAGTGACACTATTATCCGGCAAGTGTATGAAAATCCAGAATTTCAACGCTTTATTGGGGCCGTGGTGGGAAGGGAAAAAATTCACCAGTACGCCGACCCGTTGGCGGACTTAGTGGTAAACGTGTTGCGTGAGGGCTGCCAGCACCCTTGGCACTATGACACCAACGAGTTCATTGTCACGATGATGACGCGTCAATCTCATGGTGGCGGCCGTTTCGAGTACGCGCCGGGGATCCGTAGCCCTGAAGGTGAAAACTTCGCAGACGTTGAGAAAGTCATCGACGGGGATCGCTCACAACTGAAAACCCTTGATCTTCAACCGGGTGACTTACAGGTGTTCTTTGGTCGCTACTCTCTCCACCGAGTGACGCCGGTTGAGGGAGATAAAGAGCGCCACACCGTCATTTTTGCCTACGCCAAAGAGCCAGGCTTTGTGGGTCGGCCGGAACGTGCTCAGCGTATCTTTGGCCGCATGGCACCAGTTCATGAACAAATCCTTAAAGACGGCATGCAGCGTAGCGATAGCCTAGCAGATTAGGAGTCGTTTAGACGTTCCCCGCGACTCCAACCAACCCTGAGGCGAGAGATACCATGAGTATTGTCGAAAGCGAAAACCTTACCGATAACGAACCTGATCAGATTCCAGTGGTGCCGTCGGCGCCGATGGGCAACGGCGATAGCATTCCCACCGCCTTTGATCCTAAACAGCTGCGCGCTGGGCGGCTTCAGCGTCTGCGTGCCATGATGGCGGAAGAAGGGTATGCAGCACTGGTGCTGTTTGACCCGAATAACCAGCGCTATGCGACAGGGTCGCGCAATATGTTTGGTTACTTCCTGCGTAACTCCACGCGATACGTTTATGTCCCGCTGGAAGGGCCAATTATTCTATTTGAGTATCCCGGTAGCGCGCACGTGTCCACTTGGCTTGAGACCATCGATGAGGCGCGCACCTCTAAGGTGGTGTGGTCAGCGGTGAATCAGCGCGATGGCATGTCGTCTGACCCCTTTGGTGTGGAAATTGCCGAATTGGTTAAGGAACACGGCAGGGGTAATAAGAAAGTGGGCCTTGACCGTTGCGCGCTTAATCTCGCGCGTGCATTAGAAGCACAGGGGCTTGATGTCTACGATTGCATGCAGGATACGTTGCACTGTCGTCGCATCAAAACGCCTGAAGAAATCGCTTGTTTGGCTCAGTCGATGGCCGCCAGTGAAGCCGCCGTGGCGGAAGTCGAAGCCGCGATTAAACCGGGCATCACTGAAAACGAGCTGTTTGCGATCATGTACGGCGAGGTGATCAGAGGCGGGGGCGAGTTTATCGAAACCCGTCTTCTCTCTTCTGGGCCGCGTACAAACCCTTGGTTTAATGAAGCCAGTGACCGCAAAATTCGCCCTGGCGAGCTGGTCGCACTGGATACCGACACCATCGGTTGCCACGGTTACTACTCGGATTTCTCGCGCACGTTCCACGTTGGTCCAGGCAAACCTTCGGCCTATCAGCGCGAAATATATCGCATGGCGTACGACCAGGTACACCACAATATGGGCTTGCTTAAACCGGGCATGAGCTACCGTGAAATTGCCGATAAAGCCTGGAAAATCCCCGATCGCTTTATCGACCGCCGCTACCCATCGATCATTCATGGGGTGGGGATGCATGGTGAAACGCCGCTGGTCGCGCACCATATGGATTTTGATAAGTTCTCCAAGGACGGTGTTCTAGAGCCAGGCATGGTGGTGTCGGTCGAAAGCTATATTGGCGAGGTCGGCGCGGCTGATGGTGTCAAACTCGAAGAAGAGGTATTGATTACCGAGACCGGTATCGAAAAGCTCTCACGCTATCCCTTCAACGACGAGCTGCTAAAATAAGGAAGTGTAATCCCGTGATTGATTCATCGCTGACGACTGTTCCCCAGTGGATAGGAGGGAGCCCCGTAGAAGCAGCTCGTTACTTCCCCGTGGTAGATCCAGCCTTTGGTAAAACGGTGCGCCAAGTGGCAATGGCGGACACGCAAACGGTCAATTCAGCCGTGAAAATGGCGCTAACGGCGTATCCCACTTGGCGTGATATGCCGCCTAGCAAGCGCGTACAGGTCATGTATCGCTTCAAAATGCTGTTAGAGCGTGATGCTGAGGCGCTGTGTAAGCTGATTAGCGAAGAACATGGCAAAGTGTTGGAAGATGCCATGGGAGAACTCAAACGTGGCATTGAAAACGTCGAATACGCATGCGGTATTCCTGAGCTATTAAAGGGCGAGTATTCCCATAACGCTGGACCGGGTATTGATACGTGGTCAAACCATCAGCCGGTGGGGATTGTCGCGGGCATCACACCGTTCAATTTTCCCACGATGGTGCCGCTATGGATGTTCCCCATAGCGATTGCATGTGGCAACTGTTTTATTTTAAAACCGTCAGAGCAAGTGCCCTCCGTGGCGATCAAAATGGCGGAGCTACTTGAAGAGGCAGGCCTGCCCGCCGGTGTGTTTAGCGTCGTACAAGGAGACCGCGAAGCCGCCGATGCGCTCATCGAGCATTCAAAGGTTAAAGCGCTATCGTTCGTTGGTTCTACGCCGGTAGCCAAAGCAATATACGAGCGTGGTGCCAGCCTGGGTAAGCGCGTGCAAGCATTAGGTGGGGCGAAAAATCATGCGGTCATACTGCCTGATGCTGACCTTGAGAATGCGGCTAATACCTTGATTGGTGCCGCTTATGGTAGCGCTGGTGAACGCTGCATGGCGATTTCGGTGGTTGTTTGTGTGGGAAATCAAACCGCTGATGTGTTGGTAGACAAGATTGCTGAAAAAGCGAAGCATCTCAATATTGGACCCGGAACAGAGCCGGGGTTGGATATGGGCGCGTTGGTAAACCAAGCCCACCGTGATCGGGTGGCAGACTATATCGGTCAAGGCGAATCAGCTGGTGCAGTATTAAGACTCGATGGTCGCAAACATCCGCTAGTGGAAAACGCCCCTGGCTACTTTATGGGCGCGACGCTATTTGACCACGTCACTTCAGCGATGCGTATTTACCAAGACGAGATTTTTGGCCCCGTCTTGTGTGTCGTTCGCGTGGATGACTTTGATCAAGCCATTGAACTCATAAATGCTCACCAGTATGGAAATGGTACCTGCTTGTTTACCCGCGCTGGTGAAGCAGCACGCCGCTTCACCGATGAGGTTGAAGTCGGCATGGTAGGTATTAATGTGCCGCTACCCGTACCGGTAGCCTTTCATAGCTTTGGTGGGTGGAAAGAGTCACTGTTTGGCGACTTGCATGCCTATGGGCCCGACGCTGTGCGCTTTTACACTCGGCGAAAGGCAGTCTCACAGCGCTGGCCGACGGAAAGTGCCCAAGAGACGGCACAGTTTAGCTTTCCCTCCCACTGAACCTACCTTTCCCCCCTGCCCGCCGGATACTTACTCTGGCGGGTGAGTTGGCCGTTGCTAGCGATAACCCGCCATAAGCTCCCTGACCAGTGGTGTATCCGCATCACGATGTGTGGGTAATTCAAAGCGTGCTTTGGCAATCGCGGTACGGGAAAGATCCGCCATAATCAGCACTTCTTCATCGTCGGCTTGCGCAAGCGTCTCACCACCCGGGCCGAGAATGCGTGAGCCGCCCCAGAAGTGGCTGTCACCCTCCGGCCCAAAGCGGTTCGCCATAATGACCGGTGTGCCATAGGTCATGGCGTAAAACCGGGTATTCAATGCCCAATTTTCTTCATTGGAAAAGTCCTCACTAACGATGCCGCTAGCTGAGTTAATCGGCGCGCAAAGCACCGTCGGGCGAGCGAGCAGGGCGGCATGCACTAATGCTGGGTTCCATAAGTCGGCACAAATCAGCTGAGTGGCCGACCAGCCAGGGCAAATATCGGTATGCGTGAGTTCACTGCCATGGGTAAACCACTTGCCTTCTTCCAGCCCGCCATAGGTGGGCAGATTAAGCTTACGATGCACGCCCATTAGCTGGCCGTGCTGAAAGATGGCCAGCGCATTGTAGTACTCACCGGGGCTCGCCTCTTCGACAAAACCCATCACGACCTGCATAGAACCACAGGCATTGGCTAGCGTTTTAAGGCGTGGGTCTTCCAAGGGCATCGCCACCTGCATCACTTGGTTCGCTAGGCGATAACCTGTCAATGACAACTCGGGGAATACCAACAATTCCACCCCTTTACGCTTTGCCTCGGCAATTAGCGATAAATGGCGGTCGATATTGGCGTTCAACTCACCCAATGTTGTATTGATCTGCGCGGCACCGACGCGAAGCTTGTCTTGATAATGCATTGGCGTCTCCATTGAAAAAGCCGCTCAAATAGAGCGGCTTTGCTGTGATGTGATGGCAAGACACTATGCCAGCGCTATGAGCATGTGCCTAGCGGTGTTAGAGCAAATCATTCTCATCTAGGAAGCTCTCTGCCACGTCTTCGATTGACTCACGCTCAACGTCCACGCTGGCATTGAGTTCGGCCATCGTCGCGTCGTTTAAGAGTGCCGAGAGTTTATTCATCTGGTCGGCAAGCTCAGGATTAGCTTCCAGGGTTTCCGTACGCACCACCGGAGCGAGCGCATAAGACGGGAAAAAGCCTTGATCGTCTTCAAGAACATAAAAGTCAAAGGCAGGAATACGGCCGTCGGTGGCAAATACGAGGCCGACGTCGACTTCTTCATTGCGCAGTGCTTGATAGACTAAGCCTGTATCCATGCGGCTCACTTCGCTGCGACCAACACGAAAGTCGTAGGCTTCCATTAGCGGGCGCCAACCATCTTCACGGGCGTAGAACTCGGCATTGAGCGCAAAGGTTAGACCCTGCTCATTATTGACCGCGTCGGCCAGGTCAGAAAGCGTTTCAATGCCACTTTCCTCGGCGGCAGCTTCGCGCATGGCGAGCGCATAAGTGTTGTTGGCCTCCGACGGTTCAAGCCAGGTAAGGCCTTTCTCGGCGTCGAGTTCCTTGACCCGTTGGTAGGTTTCTTCAGGGCTTAGGCTTTCGCTGATGTCGTTGTAGTTGATCAGGGACGTGCCGGTGTACTCCCAATAAAGATCAATCTGACCATTTTCCTGCGCTTGGCGAAGAATGGCCGAGCCCATGCCAGAACGGCTATCAACATCGTAACCGAGGTTGTCCAGATACTGTGTCGTCATGGTGGCCAGTATCTGCTGCTCGGTGAAGTTCTTACCGCCAACGCTAATTTCGTTGGCGTTTGCGAGCGAAACGCTGCTCGCCAAGGCAATACTAGTCAGTGCTGTCGTAAATGTTTTCATCATCGAATCCTTCTTTTGTTAGAAAAGCTTCATGAGTGGCGGGGCTTAAGTGCGACCGGGATTGACCCCACGAGGGACAACTAGAAACGCAATAACCGCGATCAGCGCATCGACCACGATCGCTAACAGCGCGGTCGGAATGGCACCGGAAAGCATCATGACCGGGTCATAAAGATCAATGCCGGTAAAAATAAGCTCACCGAGACCGCCCGCACCGATCAAAAACGCCAGGGGAACAGTGCCCACATTGATCGTTAGTGCTGTGCGCATCCCTGCAAAAATTACGTAGAGGGCATTGGGCAGCTCGACTTTGAAAAGCCGTTGCATCGGTGACATGCCAATCCCCGCAGCCGCTTCCATGAGTGCTGGGTTAACTCCCTTCAATCCCGTATAGGTATTACGGGTAATGGGTAGTAGCGTGGCCACAAAAAGGCCAAAAACAGCCGGTACCGTGCCAATGCCTAAAAAGCTCATCGACAGCGCAAGCACGGCTAGGGTGGGGATAGTGGTCCCAACGTTGAGCACTTGCATGAGTGATTCGGCTACATTCGCCATTTTGGGGCGCGATAGAACAATACCCAGCGGAATGGCAAAGAGAATTGCCAAGCTACCGGACATCACCGTGAGCCAGATATGCTGAACCATCAAATACTGAACGTCAGGTAGATACCACAAAAACTCATCAATAACGCCGCTAGACTGGCTCCACACTCCGGCGAAAAAAATGGCCACCAGCACCAGTACCTTAAGCGCCCCTTTTATGGATCGAATAGGCATGGTTATTCCTTAATGGCCGCAGATGGCTTGCGATCATCCCCTTGGCGAGCGCGATAGCGTGCGCCTAGGTGGCTGGTCATGGCGCGCTGGGTTATTTGGCCGCACACCGTTCCTTCTTGGTTGACGCAGGGCAGCCAAGTTTGGTCGTGAGCAAACATCAAAGAGGCGGCTTTGCGTAGGTCATCGTCGAGATCAACAACCGCAGGAACAGCTTGGAAGTGATCGCGGCAATAGCCTTTAGTAGTGCGGGCGACGGAGCGGCTAATAATCCCGGCGGGCTGCTTCCGTTCATTCACCATCAAAATAGCGTTTTGATAACCGTAGTCGTCAATTTTCGCCAACGCTGTCTCTAACGTATCGCTTGGCAAGACGGTGCCGATTTCGTCGGTAACAATCTCACGCACTTTTACCAGGTTTAACCGCTTAAGCGCACGGTCTTCACCGAGAAAGGATTCCACAAAAGCGTTTTTGGGCGCCGCCAGCAAGTCATCGGGCGTGGAGTACTGAACCAGCTTCCCCTCACGGAAAACCGCTACGCGGTTGCCCATTTTGATAGCTTCATCGATGTCGTGGCTTACGAACATGATGGTTTTGTTGAGTTCCTGCTGCATTTTAAGGAACTCATCTTGAATGACGGCCCGGTTGATCGGGTCGATAGCCCCAAACGGTTCATCCATCAACATCACTGGCGGATCGGCGGCGAGTGCACGGGCCACCCCAATGCGTTGCTGTTGACCACCCGATAACTCACTGGGGAAGCGCTTAAGAAAGGCATCCGGCTCCAGCGCGATCATCGCCATCATTTCGCGTGCCCGTGCTTTGTATTTGGCCTTATCCCAGCCCAATAGCTTGGGCACAATGGTGATGTTTTCCTCGATGGTCATGTTGGGAAACAGACCAATTTGCTGGATCACATAGCCAATATTGCGACGCAGTGTCTGAGTATCGAGGCCGGTTGTATCCTCGCCATTGATAAACACTTTGCCAGCAGTGGGCTTAACGATCCGGTTGATCATCTTCAACGTGGTGGTTTTGCCGCAGCCCGATGGCCCCAAGAGGACACAGATTTCCCCTTCAGGCACTTCCATATCGATATGGTCAGCGGCCACCACCGCGCCTTTCGGCGTATCGAACACCTTGGTCAGGCTATCAAGTCGAATCATATGGGTGTCTCTTATAGTAGCAATTACATCAAGAAAGAGGCGTTAGGTCGCCGCAGCCTCACGGCTCATTCCTTTAGGGGTTAGGCGCTTTTGTAAATACAGTAGTGAATAGTCAACGATAATGGCCAGCAGACTCACAGCAATCGCGCCGACGATTAGCTGGCGTGGATCCGATTGAGAAATGCCCCGGCTAATAAAGGTGCCTAATCCACCGGCGCCGATGTAGGCGGCGATCGCCATGACGCCAATATTGAGCACTACGGCCGTGCGTACGCCAGCCATGATGACCGGGATGGCGAGTGGAATTTCAACCAAACGCAGGCGCTGATTGGGGTTCATGCCAATGCCTCGAGCGGCTTCTCGTAATGCCGGATTAACATTATTAATCGCCGTGTACGTGTTGCGGATGATAGGTAGCTGGGAGTACAGCAATACCGCGATCACAGCTGGCACATAGCCGATGCCATGCCCGATGAGCGATAAAACCGGAATCATGATGCCAAAAAGGGCGATTGAAGGGATGGTAACGATGATGGACGCTAGATAGAGCACACTTTGTGCGACACGCTCATTTTTAGTAATGGCGATGCCGATTGGCACTCCCGTCAAGGTGGCAATGCCAACGGCAACGCCAACAAGGGCAATATGCTCGACTGTGCGTGACAGCAGCAGACCTGCATTATTCAAGGCGAAGTGAAATAGCTCCAAACGCTGCCTCCTGATTATTAATAATTATATAAGAGCCGTTATAAAACTGCTCATGTACGCTAATGGTGGCTAGAGCGCAGTCCGTCAGGGCACACATCTCTTGATGTGTTTAGAACAAAAGTAGTTTAACAAAAGGGACGCGTGATTATTGAGTATTAGTATGATGATGGGTAATAGGCACAATCAGGGAGCGTAATAGTTAATTTTTATGAATCAGTGCACTTTACTTACGCTTCGGCTGTTCTAGTGGCTAAGCCCTTCAGTTTGATTGGGTGGCTAGGCTAAATTATTTAGTAGTGTTTTTTTTATTAATGAAAGCTGAACAACGGAATCTCTTTTTTGCTCCGATAGGGGCCGCATTCTTGGAAGTATAATCTTCACGCAAATATTCGCAGCGAACAGATTGAAGCGCAACAGCGAAAGGTGACTGGCCTTGGAGAGTAGGCATGTAGCACAGGCAGTTAGCCAATGAACAAGAACAGAGTAAGAGGCTCTGCTGAGCAGGGCGAAAGATTTTCCCCGCAAATTATTATCATGACTTATTGGTATGGCCTCTTTCGTTTGAAAACCATGCCGCTATATACCTAGTGCGTTTACGTCGCTACCAGAAAAATCCCAGCCAGCGCCCCGATCAAGCGTTGGCCGAAACCTTTATTGTAGACAGCAGGGTGGCGATGCATGTCAAAGCGGCTGAAGAGCGCTCTCCTTTGCGGTGAGCTGAACCACTGACTTGGGTAGCTCGCTGGCGTGATGGATGACGATGGCACCTTTCGGCGTCTCCTCCTCTTCGGGAAAGCGATTGAGGTGAATTACCTGCATGCCAGCGGCCAATCCAGCGACAACGCCGACGGTGGCATCGTCGATCACTATGCAGCGCTCGGGTGCTTGGCCCATGGCCTCGGCCGCCTGTAGATAGAGTCTCGGATCGGGCTTCCACACACCCAAGGTATAGGCGCTGAAGAGGTTGTTGCCGAAGTGCCGTGCCAGGCCAGCACTTTCCATGGCGCAGCGAATCTTTCGATCCGGGCCGTTGGAAACAACCGCTTTGGGGTGGGCGGCAAGGATTTCCAGAACCTCGGGTATTCCGTCGATGGGCAGCAGCTCGGCGCGCATACGTTGCTCCATCAGGCGGCGCATCTCACTCTCCATTGCCGGGAAGTGCTCTTCGTTCAGGGCACCGTGGCGCTCGCCAAGGCTGTCAACGATGGTACGAAAACGCACGCCGCGGAATTCTTCCATGTATTGACGGGCGGAGAAGGGCAGGCCGAAGGTCGGCAGAATATTGCCCATCACCTCGCCGAGAAGGATCTCGCTATCGACCAGAGTACCGTCGGAGTCGAAGAGCAGGCAGAGAGGTAAGGACATAGAGGTCTCACGATGTTGAACAATGTAGCGCCGGCTCACTTTAACAGCAACCGGCGTCGGGGTAGATCAGACGAAGTCCGGCACCAAGGCACGGGGGATCGCCAGAATTAACTGAGGGTAGACAATCAGCAGCAGGATCACCGCAAGCATCACTGCCAGATAGATCAACGTGGTACCAAGCGCTTTGAGCAGTGGAATACCACCGATCTTTGCCGAGATCATCAAGCACAGCCCGTAGGGTGGTGTAATGAGCCCAAGGCCCAGTGCCATCACGCCAATTACCCCAAACTGCACCGGATGGATGCCCGCTTGCATAGCTAACGGCTGGAAGATCGGTGCCATGATCGCCATGGCCGGTAGCGAATCCATGAAGGTGCCGATGAGCAGCATTACGGCAGTCATCACCAGTAGCAGTATTATCGGATCTGAGATGTTGACCCCAGCCATCAGCTTGGGTGGAATCTGGTAGAAGCTGATTAGGTAACCAAAAATCGCCGCTCCCACCAAGCTGAATAGCGATAGCGAGCAGAGCCTAACGGTCGCCGTGGAGGAATCCAAGACATCGCTGAACGTCAGCTCTCGATAGACAAGAAAACCTAGTGCCAGTGCATAGAGCACGGCAATCATCGCCGCTTCGGTGGGGGTGACAATACCCAACGTAATGCCGCCAATGATCACCACTGGAATGCCTGCTGCCATCAGACCGTCCTTACCTGAGTGCAGCAGCTGGCGGAAGGTGGCACGCGGTCGAATCGGTACGTTATAGCGGCGCACGTAGCCTAGGTTTAACAAGAGCTGGGCTACGCCGATCATGATCCCGGGTAATATGCCGCCGAGGAAGAGGCCAGCGATGGACGTGTTGGTCAAGGCACCCCAAACAATCATGTTGATTGAGGGAGGAATGATGATGCCCATCACCGACGAGGCTGCTGTGACGGCTACGGCGAAGTGTGTCGGATAGCCTTCGCGCTTCATGGCTGGGATTAGCACCGTGCCTATGCCTGCGCTGTCGGCAGTAGAGGAACCGGAAACGCCCGCGAACAGCATGCTGACCATGACGTTAACGTGGGCCAGGGCGCCCTTAAAGTGACCCACTAATAGCATGCACAGCGTGATCAAACGATCCGTGATACGTGCTGCATTCATTAAGTTACCGGCCAGCAGAAAGAGCGGAACGGCTAGTAGCACGAATGAGTCCATGCCGCTGTACATGCGCTGGAAGAGCACCCAAGTGGTCAGCCGCGGGTCGAGGAAGATTAGGCTGAACGAGGTAAGGATGAGCGCCATGGCGATGGGCACGCCTACCACGATGAGCACGGAGAGCAAGCCGAACAACAGCCAGGGCAATAGGAAAATCCAGTCGGCAGGCATCATGGGCGGGGCTCTCCCTGTTCAGTGTGTGTCTTACTTCTGGGGGCCGGCTCAAGGCTTTCCACGCTGTGACCAGACGCGCTGCTGACCTTCAGCGTCTCGATCTCGCTCGGCGTATTGAGTGACGCTTCCATGGCATCCAAGCCGTGAAGAAGTGTATGCAGTAGGCGCTGTATACTGAATAGCAGAATGAACACCCCACTGACCAAGAAGGTGGAGTAGACGTAGATCATTGATAGCCCCGAGGCGGTGGCGCTACGGCGCAGCCCGGATAGGGCAAATTCGTAGCCGTGGAAGACGAAGATAATACCGATGGCCAAACACGCCAGGTCGCGAATCACCCGGGTAGCGAGATCGGCCCGTGAGCCGTGGGGGAAGGCTTCAAGCACAAAGTGGTCGGCGTGAAGCACTCCCACTGCGGCGCCCAGCATTACCATCCACTGGAAGGCGAAGCGGCTGAATTCCTCGGTCCAATAGAGATTTGGCATGAACGCCAGATTTCGGCTGATCACCTGGTAGATGACCATTAATATGAAGCCGAACACTAGCGACAGCAGAATCCAGTGGAGCACACGCTCCAGAAACCGGTTGAGCTGTGCCAAGCCAGCGAGCAGTCGGGACATGGTGATTACCTATGGCAAGCGAGGCGCCGGCCAGGCCGGCGCCGG
>TARA_R110002051_G_scaffold160423_2_pt1 | contig 13222 bp, 10 predicted proteins | sample TARA_R110002051 | Tara Oceans TARA_R110002051 (sample SAMEA4397023) | marine metagenome | biome: Polar Biome; feature: [MES] marine water layer (ENVO:01000295) within the mesopelagic zone...; material: water (ENVO:00002006), including particulate matter (ENVO:01000060) such...
AGGCGTTCTAAAAGCTGTCAAAGCCATTAATGGAGTTATCCGTGACAAGCTGATCGGAATGGACGCCTGTGATCAGCGCAGTCTCGACGAGGCTATGCTTGAGCTCGACGGCACTGACAATAAAGCCACCCTTGGCGCCAACGCCATCCTAGCCGTCTCGTTGGCAGCTGCCAAAGCGGCAGCCATTGCCAAAGGAATGCCACTGTATGCACATATTGCCGTGCTCTATGGGCAGCCGGGCCATTATCTGATGCCGGTACCGATGATGAATATTCTCAATGGTGGTGAGCATGCTGATAACAATATCGATATTCAAGAATTTATGGTGCAGCCAGTCGGTGCGCCGAATTTCCGTGAAGGTCTTCGGATGGGTGCCGAAATATTCCACGCCTTGAAGAAGGTGCTCCTAGAACGTGGTATGTCCACCTCGGTGGGCGATGAGGGTGGTTTTGCCCCCACTTTGAGCTCGAACGCTGAGGCGCTTGATGTAATCCAGCAGGCAGTAAAAGGAGCCGGGTATGTGCTCGGCAAGGATGTCAAGTTGGCGCTGGACTGCGCCTCATCCGAATTCTATAGCGATGGTCAATACCACCTTATGGGTGAGGATAAGCACTTTGATGCTGCTGGCTTCATCGATTACTTAGCTGAGCTTTGTGACCAGTACCCCATCACCTCCATTGAAGATGGTTTGGACGAGTCTGACTGGGCAGGATGGAAGCGCTTAACCGATAAGCTCGGTGAAACCATACAATTGGTCGGAGACGATCTTTTTGTTACGAATACAAAGATCCTTAAGCGTGGCATTGATGGGAATATCGGCAACTCCATTCTCATCAAGTTCAACCAAATCGGTTCACTCACCGAGACCCTCGATGCAATCCGGATGGCCCAAGATGCAGGGTTTACGACGGTGATTTCCCACCGCTCGGGAGAGACCGAAGATACTACCATAGCCGATTTAGCCGTAGGCACCTGTGCTGGACAGATTAAGACTGGCTCGCTTTCCCGAAGCGACCGCGTGGCTAAGTACAATCGGCTGTTAGTTATCGAAAGTGAACTAGAGCGGTATCATTAATCAGCTTCAAGTGAATAATGATACCGAACCAGATCCTCGATTATTCTCAAGGCATATTATGAAACCACAACCGCGACACCCTCTTCGACGTACTAAAATCGTTGCCACTCTGGGCCCGGCCAGTGACCGAGAGGGTGTACTTGAAGCGATGTTAGAAGCTGGCGTCGATGTTGTGCGCCTTAACTTCTCCCATGGCTCGGCAGAAGATCATCGCCAACGATTATCGCGGGTAAGAGAAATTGCCAATCGTCTTGGCCGTAGCGTCGCCGCCCTGGGCGATCTACAAGGCCCTAAAATTCGCATTGCCCGTTTTAAAACAGGGGCAGTGGAACTGACGGAAGGCCAAACTTTCGTCCTGGATATGGCAATGGAGGGCGCCGCTGGCAATAACGAGCGCGTCGGTTGCGATTATAAGATGTTGGTCAAGGATGTAGTTTCAGGCGATCGTCTGCTGCTTGATGACGGGCGTTTAGTGCTTGATGTTAGCCAAGTGGCTGGCAATCAAATCCACACCACTGTCGTCGTGGGAGGAAAACTTTCCGACAATAAGGGTATCAATAAGCAGGGCGGTGGCCTTTCGGCACCAGCACTGACTGAAAAGGACAAAGCTGACCTTAAGACAGCAGTAGAGATCGGCGTCGACTATCTGGCGGTGTCCTTTCCTCGGAGTGCCGCCGATATGCAAGAGGCCCGTCTGTTGCTTGGGGAAGCGGGAACAGAGATTGGTCTGGTCGCCAAACTTGAACGCGCTGAAGCCGTTGCCGATAACGCCACCCTTGCTGGCATTATTGAGGCCAGTGAAGCGGTTATGGTGGCGCGTGGAGATCTGGGTGTTGAGATCGGCGATGCTCAACTAGTAGGCATCCAGAAGCGTATTATCAAACAGGCTCGTACATTAAACCGCGCGGTGATTACTGCTACGCAAATGATGGAATCGATGATCGAGTCACCTCTGCCCACTCGGGCTGAGGTGTTCGATGTGGCCAACGCCGTACTCGACGGCACTGATGCCGTCATGCTCTCTGCTGAAACCGCCGCTGGCGATTTTCCAGTGGAAACCATCGAAGCTATGAACCGTATCTGTCTTGGCGCCGAGCGCGAGCGGCTTATCCAGGAGTCGGGTCATCGTATCCATGAGGGCTTTAGTCAAATCGATGAGACGATTGCACTGTCTGCTATGTACGCTGCTAACCATCTGGAGGGGGTTAGGGCTATCGCCTGCATGACGGCCTCGGGCTATACGCCGCTCATCGCATCGCGCATTAGCTCAGGCCTACCCATCATAGGCCTCGCTCACAACCCGGTTGCCCAACGTCGTATGGTACTTTATCGCGGAGTAGTCTCTCTTCCTTTCGACACCAGTGAAATGAGTGCCGTGGAGCTCAACGATCGAGCACTAGCATTGATAGTCGAACAGAACATTGCTGTAACGGGCGATTACATAATCCTCACTCGTGGTGATGAGATTAATGCACATGGAGGCACCAATACCCTTAAGGTTTTAGGTATTGTATAGCTGGTTACCACGGCGTCTAGATTAGGCTTGCAATATCGAGTTTTTTTAATCGAAAGCTATTTGCAATTTATGGTTTTATCAAACAATAAACGCATGGCTGGTTAACATTGGAGTGAAAGAAAAAAAGCTAATGGTTTGTTTTTTAAAATTCTTTCATAATATTAAAAGCGTAATTTTTTATTGAGAGCATCATATTCTCCCACTCTGAATGACTGCTTTTGGCCGATAAAGGTCGTACCAAATTTGGTAGTTTTCTTTACACATAGTGACCGCCCATCAAAGTCCTGCTAAGGGATGGTCTTGCGTAAAGAAATTGCGTAAATATTTCTACGTACAGAACAGGAATGTTTTTAAGCGACCTCAAGTACGCGCATTTCGACATGCAGCCCCGCCGCTACCACCATGTTCACCAGCGTATCGAGACCAAATAGGTGGATTTTGCCACACATCAGATCGGATACCCTGGGTTGAGTGACGCCCAGCCGCTTAGCAGCTTCGCCCTGAGTCCAGCCCTGCCGGTTAATGTGCTGCTCAAGGGCCATCATCAGGCCGGAGCGGAGCTTCATATTTTCCGCATCGGCGGCAGTATCCTCGATGGCGTCCCACACGCTTTCAAAAGTCTCATTACTCATCGTTTCACCTCGCTTAGCAAGGCGCGATATCTGGCTTCGGCCAGGTCGAGATCCGCCTTACTCGTCTTCTGGGTTTTCTTCTGGAAGCAGTGCAGAACATAGACAGCTTCGGCGAGCTTGGCTACGTAGATCACTCGAAATGCACCACTAGCGTCTCTGATGCGAATTTCTCGCATGCCCTGACCAACGGTGGCCATTGGCTTCCAGTCGTTCGGATCAAGCCCTCTTTGCACCTTATCAAGCTGGTAACCTGCTTCCTGCCGCACAGTCGCCGGGAAAGCGCGGAGATCGGCGAGGGCGCTGCCTCGGAAATTTAGGGGTTTGTATTCTGACATGATGTAAGTATACAAAGTTCTGTATAGTTCGCAATGTAGGTGCTACCCATAGGCATGCTGTTCGAGAGAGGTGAGAACTCAAAATCAGTACACCAACGGTACACACACTAGCTTCGCATGCTATCCTTTAACTTCGCTAAACTACTGATTCTAAACAACTGTACCTTTTTCTAAATTACGGCTACTTTCCTTTGTTTGTCAGTAACTTATTGTTATAGTAGCCAACTCATAATCCCTTGGTCGTAGGTTCAAGTCCTACTGGGCCCACCACTTTTCAATGACTTATCCTCGCTTTATCCCCTCCTCGCTGTACTTTTCATCAAAGTGGCAACAAAGTGTCAACCGAATATCTTCGGGCCGTACGTGACGGCTTCCGTCAAATGATCAGGGGTGACTTGTGCATAATGCCTGTTCATTTGACGATGATCTTTTTTGAAAACCCGCCATAGCGGGTTTTTATCTTTAGTGTTTTACAAGTTCCAAGGGGAATTGCACGGACAAGTCGAGTATGAGAGCTGATGTCATTTAGCCAACTCCATCACGGTTATAAAACCGGCAGCATTTTGGTATAGAGCGCGCAATCGACGCTATAGCATTCGCAGGACGCTTCAATCAGGCCCGGTCGATCAATCAATTTGATCGCGCCGCGTTGATAACGAATCAAGCCGCGCGCATGCAGGGCAATTACTGCCAGTGTCATACCCGCCCGTCTTACGCCGAGCATCATGGCCAGAAATTCATGGGTTAACTGCAGTTGGTCCGTTTCGGCGCGGTCTTGGGTCATCAGTAACCATCGGGCTAGGCGCGCCTCAATGCGGTGGAAATGATTACAGGTCGAAGAGGTGGCCAGTTGATTCATTACCACATAGAGATATCGCTTCAGGCGCTGATGTAATACCGGGCTATCCAAGAGAAGCCGCTGAAAGCTGTCCGCGGTGAGGCGTAGGGCTGAACCTGAACCTTGTACCAGAGCGAGCAGTGGGGTCTCTTCGACGCCGAGCACCAGGGAGCTACCGAGCATACCTTCACGGCCCGCCATCGCTACCTCTAATCGGTGGTTATTAACAATGACGATAATCAGGGAAATAAAACTGTCGATTGGGAAGTAAATGTGGGTAATAGGTTCCTGGGCTGGAGGAGCACTTCGCCAAACTGCAGCTCAACGCTTTCACACGCCGTCATAAACGCATTCCGTTCGATAGCCGGAAGCCCTGCAAGCAGTTGGTTGGCATTTGGAACGTTTAAAATAGACGTCATGTGCCTCTCCGGTTATAGGAACCTGGCAAACGGCATAATGACGTTATCTATCATTTTGATGTCGGCTTCAGATAGGCCGTCATTGCTCGCTGACGAACTGTCTGCATATTAACAGTGAGTCAATTAAGGTCGGCACGCTAGCGTACATAGCGGGATAATGCCTGTTTTAAAAGGGATGCTGCCTTTTATTCACATCACATTATGGTGATTTAACAGACGGTAGTATTCATCTTTGACAACGGCATAGCACTCGCAAACCCGTGCCTCTAGTCCTGGTCGGTCAATAACCTTGATACGCCCACGGTTGTAAGAGATAAGACCGGCTCGCTGAAGTTTGCCCGCCGATTCAGTGACTCCCTCACGACGAACGCCCAGCATGTTGGCAATCAGCTCTTGCGTCATGACCAATTCATCGCCCGGTAAGCGGTCAAGGCTGAGGAGTAGCCAGCGACATAGCTGCTGGTCAACGCTGTGGTGGCGATTGCATACCGCCGTTTGAGCCATCTGTGTTAGCAGAGCTTGGGTGTAGCGGAGCAGCAGCCGTTGCATGGGGCCAGCGCGGTAGAATTCGTTCTTGAGTAGTTGGCCTTTAAGGCGGTACGCCAGCCCAGCACTTTGAACAATCGCTCGACTGGGTGTGGTCTCACCGCCCATGAACAGTGATACGCCAACAACCCCTTCATGGCCGACAACAGCGATTTCTGTGGAGGCGCCGTTTTCCATCACACATAGCAACGAGACGATGGAATCCAGCGGAAAATAGACATACTTCATTTGCTGCCCAGACTCAGACAGCGATTGGCCTAATGTTAGCGTTACCCTTTCTAAATGGGGTAATAAACGTGAAAGCTCCTCTTCCGGCAGCAGACCTAGCAGGGCATTCTGCTGGAAATTGCTAAGTTCAAGCATTGAATCTCTTCCCCCTTTGCTGGCTATCGCTCAGCTTCTAATACACATCGCCTGTGTAGAATGCTTGTTTTCAAGTACTTTTTCCTGATATCTCAAGTCGTTAAACATCATGCCGCTAAATATAAAGTGACGATAGGCAAACTCTGTACACTGACGCACATAAGGAAGCTTGGTAAGTATCGAAAATGCGAGCCGTATCAATAAAGCTTAGACGGTAAAGGATTTTTCTCATCCCGTGTTCGCCAGTGTACAGTCACTTTTGAATATACGCTTTAGGGTACCTATGAGTGTGGCAGCGGATATGCCTAAGCAGGATGTTGCACTTCGCGCCGCAGGGAACGCGGCGTCTCTCTTCTCAAATTTCGATTGCCATCAGACTCGTGGCAGTCGAGATACATGATTGATTTTCCCTTGCACTTGATTGATCCATTATTAGAAACCACTCAAAATTCCCGCCGCGAAGCATTGATCAAAACAACTCAATAGCGCTATCATAAATGCTAATAACAACTATTATCATGATATTTATTCTGCTTCTTGTCGCTAATTCTAACTGAGTCCTGCCCATGCCTCGTCTGCCGTTTGCTCGTCGCCCCTTGGCGCGCTCAATATCCGCGCTGATCCCCGTTACCGCGGTGCTCCTTTGTACATCTGCCTATGCTCAGGAAGAGACTACTTCCAATGATACCGTGGTAGTAACTGCTACCGCGCTGAAGGTGGACACGCCGCTGGTAGAAACGCCGCGCCCGGTTTCGAGCGTTGACCGTGAAGAGTTGGAAACCCGTAACGTTCAGCAGTTAGATGAATCGTTCCGTTATCGGGCGGGCGTTTTGTCGGGCCACTATGGTAGCGATAACAATACCGATTGGTTCAAGGTTCGTGGTTTTGATCAGTCTACTTATCAAGATGGTCTACGCATCTACCGTGAAGGGTTCTATCAGTGGCTACCCGAGCCTTATGGTCTTGAACGGGTGGATGTCTTTAAAGGGCCCTCATCGATTCTCTACGGCGAGGCGCCTCCTGGTGGCTTGATCAATGCGGTTAGCAAACGCCCTACCGAAACTCCCCAAGGGGAAGTTAATTTGCAGCTTGGTAACCGCAACCATCGCCAAGTAGGGATTGATACCAGCGGGCCGTTGGGTGAGTCAGATGATGTACGCTATCGCCTAGTGGGTCTCTACAAAGAGCGGGATGGCGATTTAGACGCTACGGATAACGAACGCTACTACTTTGCGCCAAGCCTAGCGGTTGATTTTAGTGAAGATACGACTGTTACCTTTTTAGCTAGCGTGCAAAAAGATGACGGCGTTCCGGTTAACGGATTTAAACTACCCTACGGCACCGTACAAGATACACCTTTCGGCCGGGTCGACCCTCAGACCAATTTGAGCGAGCCAGGCTACGATAAGGATACGCGGACTCAGTGGGGGTTAGGCTATGAGCTTCGTCATGACCTTAATGACACCTGGGCATTTGAGCAGGACCTACGCTATAGCGAGTTAGATCTTGAGCTGCGCAGCACCTATGCGCTTTTTATGGTCGATGATCGCCGTGCTTCAAGAGGGTTGGTATATCGTGACGGTTCTATCGATAGCTGGACCGTCGATAATCGCATGGTAGGTACCTGGTACGGTGATCGCACTGAGAACACATTACTGCTGGGCGTTGATTATCAGAACCTAAGCCTGCGTGGTCAGGAAGGGGACGACTACGCGTTCGGTGAGCCGATTGACATTTTTAACCCAACCTACGGCAACTTTACGCCAATCGCCCAGGAAGATCTGTTAACACGAGAAATCGATAAAGAGCAGACTGGTTTATATGCTCAAAATCAGCTTCGTATCGATGACCGTTGGGTGCTGTTGGGCGGCGTACGCTATGACCAAGCCGAAACTGATAACCGTAACGTAACGGCGGGATCGACTCAGCGTTCAGATGATGACCAAGTTTCTTGGTCAGGCGGTGCAATGTATCTGGGTGAAAACGGTGTAAACCCTTATATCAGCTATACCGAGTCGTTTGACCCAGTCGGTCGCGTTGACAGCGCTGGTGATCTTTACGACCCCCGTGAAGGTCGTCAGTGGGAAGCCGGCGTTAAGGTAGCTCCCTTTGGTTGGGATGGTTACGTAACGGCGGCGTTATTTGATTTGGAAGAGAGCAATACGCTGGTTAACTCTCCAGCAGGCTTCCAGGTGCAAGAAGGTGAACGCACCTCGCAGGGCTTTGAGTTGGAAGGCGTTGGCTATCTAACCGATGCGTTAAAAGTTACGGCAGCTTACACCTATACAGATTCTCGCTTAGAAGACGATGATCGCGCGCCGTTAATCCCGCGTCATCAAGCCTCTACCTGGCTGGATTATGCCTTTACCGGCGGTGCATTGAATGGCATTACTCTTGGCGGTGGTGTGCGTTATGTAGGCAGCACCGTTGATACCAGCGTCGCGGACAACACAGAAGTGGATAGTTATACGCTGGTTGATGCGATGGTGGGCTATGAGTTTGCCGAGGGTTGGGAAGCTCAGGTCAACGTTAATAACCTCACCGATAAAGAGTACGTAGCAAGCTGTGAATACTGGTGCTACTACGGCGAATCCCGCAGCGTGATTGGCAGCGTGAAATACAGCTGGTAAGGCGTTAATGCTCTAAAGGCCCGGCCTATTGCCGGGCTTTTTTGTGCTTGAGTGAATTCCTCTCACCTTGGCTCACCTGCACAGCGTTGCTAAACAACCACCCCTGGCTCGCTGGCGGCTTGGCGCCGTTTACGCGGCACACAAATCGGGCTGCCGCTTTCGGGGTCTTGGATCACATGGGCATCCAGGTCGAATACGCGATTGAGATTGGTTGTGGTAAAGACTTCGCTAGGCCCGCCGCTGGTGACGATACGGCCATCGCACATCATCACTAACTGATCAGCGTAGGCAGCAGCCAAGTTGAGGTCGTGGAGTACCAGTAGCAGGGTGCGGCCTTTCTCATGGGCTAGGCGCGAGAGTAGCTCTAGCAAATCTACCTGTACCTTCAGATCCAGAAACGTCGTGGGCTCATCAAGCAGAATCAGGTCGGTTTGCTGGGCCAGCACCATGGCAATCCAGCAGCGCTGGCGCTGGCCGCCGGAAAGGGCGTCTACGTAGCGATCAGCAAATTCAGTCACATGGGTAAAGGCCATCGCTTCGCGAATGGCATCGGCGTCCTGCTGAGCATTTTTCTGCCATAACCCCTGATGCGGAAATCTTCCCATCCCCACTAACTGCTTTACGCTCAGCCCTTCGGGCGCTACCGGGCCCTGGGGCAGAATCCCCAAGCGCTTGGCGACCTCCCGCGTCTTGCTGCGATGGATATCCTTGCCGTCCAAATACACATTCCCGCCAGTGGGTGTGAGTGTGCGCGCAAGGGTTTTTAGCAGCGTCGACTTGCCACTCCCATTGGGCCCCAGCAGCACGGTGAGCTTGCCTTCCTCAATCGCGATGTCGACACCATCCAGTACACGTCGATTGTCGTAGCCTGCGTGTAGCGCTTCGCCCTTTAAGCGAGGTGGCTGATGGGGATGGGAAGAGTGGGCCATGGATGTGCTCATAGGGTTATTAAAACAGGCAGAACCGTAAGCTAAAATATTCTCATTTTCAATATTTGCGACTGTCAAGTCAGCAATTTAACGAACGGTTCGCTCCAGTTGAGTAGACCTTTGTGTTCTCATACGTATAAAATAATCATTATCATTTAGATGTAGATTACGTTTTTAAGAAAAGGTTCACTCAAAAGCAAGGGGATAAAAACTAGATGTACACTAAGAAACGTCAGGTATTTTGGCCTACGGTGACACTCGCAGGTTTGGTAGCTGCCAGTCACGCTTATGGACAGGAGTCTGCTTCCACAGAACCGCAAAGTGGCGCCAGTGATACCGACTCGACCATGGTGGTCACGGCCAGCCGTAGCCATAGCGAAGCGGGCCAAACGCCGCAGCGGGTTACGATCATTACCCGTGAACAGATCGAGCAGCAGCTGGCGATTACTGATGACCCAGGCCAGGTGCTCAGTAACCTTATTCCCTCTTACTCTCCCAGCCGACAAAAGCTCTCGAACGGGGGCGAAACATTCCGCGGCCGCGATGCCCTGTTCCTGATTGACGGAGTACCGCAGTCCAACCCTTTGCGCGACAGCGCGCGGGATAGCTATACCATTGACCTTTCCATGGTTGAGCGTATTGAAGTAATCCACGGCGCCAGCGCCGAGCATGGTTTGGGCGCTACGGGTGGCTTGATCAACCTGGTGACCCGGCGTGCCGAGGGCGGAGGCATTAGCCAGCACGCAGGCATTAGCCTGACCATGGATGATGATCTCCAGTCGGATGGGTTGGGCCACAAGCTGGACTACCGCATTAGCGGCCAGCAAGGCGACTGGGATTTCGTTGCCGCAGCGACACGTCAGGAGCGTGGGCTCTTTTACGATGGTAACGATGAGGTTGTCGGTATCGCCTACCCAGGCGAGCTGCAAAACTCGGAAAGCTACGATCTTTTCGGCAAACTGGGTTATTGGATCGACGACAACCAGAATATTGAGGCCTCGATTAACCACTTCGATTTGGAAGAGGGTAACGACTACGTGCCGGTAGCAGGAGACCGTTCCGCCGGTATTCCGACCACGGCGCGCAAAGGCAGCCGTGACGGCGAGCCTGGATTTAATGAAGTGACCTCGGCGCGGCTTGCATACTCCCACGCGGATTGGTTTGGTAACGAGCTGGATGCCCAGGTCTATCACCAGCGCTTTCGTGCCCGCTTCGCCACCACCCCGTATTTCCCCTATCTGGATAGCGCGGGGGATACCCAATACGACCAAACGCGCAATGAGTCCGATAAACAGGGGGCCAAATTCACCTTGAACCGAGATGGCATGCTGGACGACCGTTTAGGTGTGACGGTGGGTTTGGATGTGCTGGAAGATGAGACAAGACAGATGCTGGTGCATACCGGGCGCACCTATGTGCCGGAAAGCCGCTATCGTAATGTGGCGCCTTTCCTGCAGGGCCAGTTTAAGCTCGCGGAGCCGCTCACACTGCACGCAGGGGTGCGTCACGAGCATGCTGAGCTTGAGGTGGACACCTTTCAGACCATTGACCGCAGCAACGTTACTCAAGACAACGTTACCGTTGATGGTGGCAATCCAAGCTACGATGAGACGCTATACAACGTCGGCTTAACCTATCAAGCCACCGATTGGGCACAGCTGTATGCCAACTACTCGGAAGGGTTTGGCATGCCCGACGTGGGACGGGTGCTGCGGGGTATTAGCACGGCGGGCCAGGATGTGGATACCCTGCTGCAACTTCAGCCTATCGTGACCGATAACCGAGAAATCGGCGCGCGTTTTGACTGGGATGGCTACGGGCTAGAGATCAGCTACTACGAGTCCAACTCGGATTACGGCCAGCGGCTTACCGAGCAGAATGGCACCTGGGTAGGTAGCCGGGAGAAGACTGAGATCCAAGGTGTTGAGGTTACCGGCGACATGCAGGTGGCGGATAAGCACGATCTATCGCTTTCTTATGCCCACACCGAGGGCGAGTCGGATCAGGATGGCGACGGCAGCGTAGACACCAAGCTCACCGGCATCAATATTGCCCCGGATACGCTCAAGCTGGGCTGGAGTGCTACCTGGAATGACCGCGTCTCTACGCGCTTACAGGGTAGTTACTACTTTGATCGCAGCGTCGATAATCCTGAACTTGATTTTGACGGATACGGCCTAGTAGATGCTTCTCTAGCTTATCGCCTGCCCACCGGTAGGGTGTCAGTAGGTATCGAAAACCTAACCGATGAAGACTACATTACCTACTACTCCCAAGCCGCACGCATCAGCGACGAGTACTACTTCACTGGGCGAGGCCGCACCTTCACGCTGGGGTATCAGCTAGATTTCTAATTAACTGCTTTCTATGCTCGTTACTGTTTGGCGGTGCCTTTGGGGCGCCGCTTTTTTTCGTCAATTCGCTTTAAAAGCGAGCTCGCGATTTATGCAGTAAATAAACGAAGAAGGGCGCGCCTATCCCGGCAACAAAGATGCCAGCAGGTAAATCTTTGGGCAAAAACGCTACCCGACCCAGCAGGTCTGCGTACAGCACAATCAAGGCGCCAACCAGCGCTGATGCAGGCACCAAGCGGGCTAGGTTGCGCCCCACCAGCTTGGCCGCCAAGTGGGGCGCAATTAAGCCTACAAAGCTTAAGCCGCCGGCAAACGCCACGGCGGCCCCGGCCAGTGCCACGCTGCAGGCCAGCAATACCAATCTGCTGCGCAGAATCGCCACCCCAAGCCCTTCGGCAACGCTATCACCTAGGGCCATGGCATCCGCATGGCGGGCGAATAGTAGGCTAATAGGCACCGCGACGACTAGCCACGGCAATAGCCCCCACACATCGTTCCATTGTGCCGCATAAAGGCTACCGGTGAGCCATACATAGGCGGTCATGGCGGCAGAGTCATCGCTGATGACGATTAACAGGGTGGTGCCAGCGCCCATGGCCGCGGCCAGGCCAATGCCGACTAGCACCATGCGCGATGGGCTAATGCCGCTTTTCCAAGCAAGGCTAACTACCAGCAATGCAGAAACCAGTGCTCCCAGCATGGCCGCAACGGGCAGCCAGTGGATGCTCAGTGTCGAGCTGAGCAGCGACAGGAACACCACTGCCGCCAGCGCCGCTCCGCTGGTAATGCCGATCACATCCGGTGACGCCAGCGGGTTACGCACGATGCTTTGCAGAATCGCGCCTGCTATCGCCAGGGCGGCACCGACCAGTATCGCCAGCGCAATGCGTGGCAGCCGCAGCTCCCAAATAATAAAGGCAATATCGCTACTCTGTGGGGCCGCCAGCGTGTTTAGCACCTGCAGAGGTGGCGTAGGAAAACTGCCTAAACAGAGCGACAGCCCGGCGCTTGCTAGCAATAAAAAGCTTAGTATCAGCAGGCGACGCAGTAAGCGATGACTGTCGCTGTTTATTACGCTGTTGAGGGTTAACGTAGCGTCTGCTCTCATTGGCCAGCCATTTTGCGTCGCGCCAGATAGATAAAGAAGGGCGTGCCGATCAGCGCAGTCATCACGCCGACCGGTATCTCCTGGGGTGGCATTAAAAAGCGCGAACCCAGATCGGCCAGCAGCAGCAAACAGGCGCCAAGTAAGGCGCAGGCAGGCAGTAGCCAGCGATGATCAATGCCGAATATTCCCCGCGCCATGTGGGGCACAATCAGGCCGACAAAACCGATCATGCCCGCCAATGCCACTGAACTGCCCGCCAGCACAATCACAATCAGCCCGAGCAGCAGCTTGATGGTGGTGGCCTGCATGCCGAGCCCGGTGACCATATCATCGCCCAGTAACAGCGCATTGGCGTGACGTACCAGCAGTGCACTGAGCAGCAGTGCTCCGCCGAAGAGCGGCAGTAAGGGCGCTACCAATGAAAGATCGCGCCCCGACACCGAGCCTGCCAGCCAGTAGAGCACGCTTTCAAAACTT
>TARA_R110002051_G_scaffold32126_2_pt1 | contig 13216 bp, 13 predicted proteins | sample TARA_R110002051 | Tara Oceans TARA_R110002051 (sample SAMEA4397023) | marine metagenome | biome: Polar Biome; feature: [MES] marine water layer (ENVO:01000295) within the mesopelagic zone...; material: water (ENVO:00002006), including particulate matter (ENVO:01000060) such as......
CGGTTACCGTGCCCGCAAATACAACCGCAACTTTAAGACTGCCTATTGAGAGCGTTAACAAAATTACCCTAGCTGGCAAGACAATTGAAAAGGCAAAAGGCGTTCGAATTTCACCAATGCAAGACACTAAAGTGGTATTAGAATTGACTTCGGGTAGTTACCAATTTGAAATAAAAAAATAACTAAAAACATAAAATGTGTTCATATCAAGAGTACTCGTTTAGACCAAGATTTAAAAGTAGAAAGCAAGTTTCTATGTGACTTTCTTGGACCATTATGAATTAATTAATTCCATACCCAATTCGTTCTTACTGATTTGGCCTTTAGACCAACTATCCAAATTATCAAAAGTTATCTCCGCTATATTGGTCAAAGCTTCTTTTGTTATAAAAGCTTGATGTGGTGTTAGCAAAACATTGGTAAGAGATAGTAATTTTTTTAAACGTTCGTCTTTTATTCCATTTTTAGAATGGTCCTTAAAGAAAATACCTTTTTCTTTTTCGTATACATCGGTAGCATACCCGGCAATATTTTTAGCTTCCAAGGCTTCTATTAATGCTTTAGTATCTACCAATTCACCTCTTGAGGTATTTATGAGAATCGTACTATTTTTCATTAAAGACAATTTTTCCTTATTGATAAAATAATAGTTTTCATAATTCATGGGTATGTGAAGGCTAATGATATCAGATTCTTCACATAACTCGTTCAGTGGGGTATAGGTGACATCGCAAAGCTCAATAAGGTCATAATCAGGTGCTTGGTCATATGCCAAAATTTTACATCCAAAACCATGCATAATCTTGGTCATAATACTGCCTATTCTTCCGGTGCCAATGATACCAACAGTTTTACCGTGTAAGTTAAAACCTATTAAGCCATCTTGTAAAAAATTGTAATTATGAACATGGGTATTTGCCAAAACAATTTTTCTATTTAAGGCCAATAAAAGTGCCGTTGCATGCTCAGCAATAGCATGGGGAGAATAGTCTGATGCATTAGCAACATGAAACCCAAAACGTTTTGCAGTTTTTATATTAAGGTTATTATAACCACTAGATCGTAAGGTGATATAACGAACGCCAAAATCCCAAAGTTTTTCTAATACAATTGATGAGGCATCGTCTCCTGAAAATATGGAAATAGCATTATAACCAGTTGCTTGTAATGCCGTTTCACTGTCCAACGCATTTTTGGTATAGGTTACCTCATTACGATTGTTGTTGGCGCTTTTTAAAAAAGGAATTTCGAAATCTTTTGCACTATAAACCAGTAATTTCATATTGTCGTTCTTTTCTAAATATTTAAACATCTTCTATTCATTTTGAATAAAATAAGTTTGATAGAATCTTTTGCTAACTTTATTATGTTCTTGAAATATTGTTGAAAGTATTTTTAGGAATTAATTTCTTCTTTTTTGACGGTTCTAACCTGGTAATCGGGGTTGCCTAAAGCTTTTTTCTGTTTCGTTGATTTAAGAATTGAAGATAATTTCGCAAAACCTCTTTCTTTTATAGTTCTATAGTCCAAAAGAATTTGGTTCACCTTCTGAAAGAGTTTTTTGTGTGTCTTTCTATAGGCTTGCTCCATTTCCAACTGATTTACACCATCTATCATAATCTCTAGCTGGTTCATATGTTTTTGAACTTGTTTTATAATAGGATTTAATATTTTTTGGTTTTCTTCTATATCCTTTCTAAATTCTTCTGTTTTCGAAAATTCCTTTTTGTCTATAGGTTTAATCGCAAAAGAATGAATTAAGTTAATTAGAAATTGTTGCTCGATTTTAATAAATGAAAGTTCTGAAAACCACTTTTTAGAATGCTCATGCATATCTTCGGCACTATACGAGTCTATATAAGTATATTTCATTTTCTTAGGTTTTCTTTAAATTATCGTTCTAATTTAAAGAAACGCATGTAGATTGAAAATGACATATGTCAGTTTCTATTGAGGTTAAGTGGAAAATGTTATTTGTATTAATAGTCGTTCAAGTTTAAAATACCACCGGTGTAGTTGAAAATTTCTGATTTCAATTTTTGAAAATTTTCTAAACAAGAATCTATTTTAGTCTGTAGCTTGTCAAGTTTACGATAAAAACTTGATTCAAATTCATTATCGGTGCAGTCTAATAGACCACCTAAATTATTTTCATGAATAGAAATATTAATGAGAAGTGCTTTTTTGGTGTCCTTAATTTTCTTGATTCGTTTTTTGTATTCCTGTATACACTCAGAAATATTTCTCGTTTTAGGCCTAAAAATTTGACTATCTATGAGACGTTAGGCTAGAATCAGTTCATCATCCATGATTTGAAAGCGTGTTTTCCATTGCTTTGTTTTCCAATGGAGGTCTTCTACTTTCTTGTTCTTCTGACTTGTTCTTTTCCCATCATTGATAGGTCTATGTATGAAACTACCACCCAATAAAAAAGAAACAATGATGTAGGTAAGAAACTAAGATTTAAGTAATAAACCTATGTTTCCTTTAATTGGAGGCTAATTAACTACTAAGCAAAAACATTTATAATCTACTCTATATGCTCCAAAAAAGTAAACTTTGAATGATTTAGAAATTCATTAATAGCGATGGTCAATATATAATTATAACATGGCCCTAATTCATTTAGGGCAATCGCAATGTGTAAATTTCACAACTATTGTTTTAATAGTCAAATCAGAAATTAAGCTGTAATTGAATGGATAAGCAACAAATTTAGTAAGGTCTTAATTCAAATTCCTTTATGCCTCATTATTTTTTGTAATTAATGTAAAGCTAAAATGGGAACGATTGCATTATATCCTATTTCCTTTACCAAGGGTTTAGAAAATATGCTTCTGAAGAAAAAGTGCTTATGATTAATGAACGCTATCATATCACTGTCCCTACTTTCGACAAAACCGGTTAAACCATCTGAAACATCCTTTTTAGAGAGGGTATGAAAACTATGTTTTAAGTTGCCCAATATATCTCCTAATAATTTCTGGTTGTTCATTTGTTCATCATTCAATTCGGCATTTTTTGCTATATACAATACCCGGATTGCAGTGTCGTGCATTTTTGAAATTTCAAGAAGATAACTCAATTCTTTGCGTTTAAAGGCAGTCTTATAATCTGTAGGGAATACTATTTCTTTGGGGGACGAAAACCGAACATCTTCCGGAACTGCCAAAACAGGACATTCCCTAATTTTCTCCATGGCGTTGACGGTATTGCTTCCAAAAATCAGACCTTTGGCTCCAGTAGCTCCTTGGGTGCCCATAACTACTAAATCAATATCTTTTTCTGCAATTATCTGCTTTAAAGCTTCCTCTAAAAAATTAAAGGTAGAAATGGTATGGTATGAATGTTTCAAATTGTCATGGTGTAGCTTTAGAATATCCAATAGTTTATCTAACTCTTCTTCTGATCTAGTCTTAGCGGCTTCATATTCCACACTATCAGGTTCAGGAATAAATAGGTTGTCGGTACTATAGCTATCCAACCTAAAAATGTTTAAAAAGTAAAATTCACATTTAATTTCTTTATAAAGATTAAGCGCATACCTGATGGCATTAAGGGCGTTTTTCGAAAAATCTGTAGGTACTAATATTCTCTTGTCCATTTTTTATTTATTTGAGGTTTCCAGAGTAAATATATTTTGTGGTATATATTTTTGCTATGATTATAATCGGTCTTGAGATGGAAGAATTAAAAACGGGGTTTCTGAATACATACTTACATCTTTTATAACAGGTTCACGGGTCAATTTTTCAAAAAGGTTATGTTTTTGATTAACCATAGAATATAGGTCTACATTCAATTTTTCGAGAAATTCCTGAATGACCTTCGCTTTGTCGTCGAACAATTGTCTCCAATGAAAAGTATGGTCGACATCCTTTAGGCAGATATCCAACAATTTTTTGTTGGATTCTTGTTCGGTATTTAAAATTTCTTCTTCCGTAATATGCAATACTCTAATTTTAGCTTTATATAACGAGGCTATGAATAGTAATGGTTCTACTGATTTTTTTGCACAACCTTTCTTGAAATCGGTGACAAATGCTATTTCTTTAGGTTCCTTGAAATCCATTTCACCAGGAATGGCTAGAATGGGACATTTGTTAATTATGTTCGCTACCTGTATCGTATTGCTCCCAAAAAAAATATCAGCTGCTTCGGTCACGCCTTTATTGCCCATAACGACCAAATCTATATACAGCTTATCAATTGTTTTAGTCATAATCTTTGATAGAATTCCTTTTTCTGATATGGTCTGAAACTGATGTTTCGGATTATCATTGTCCAATACAATTTTGTGCATTGTCTTTGTCAAATTCTCCTCAGATTCAATTTTTAGTTTTTCTAGCAGCTTTTTGCCAACAAACAATTTGGATTTTTTCCCCTTTAAAGGTGTTAGTTCATTGAAAACATTCAATAGATGAAAAGTGCAAGGTTTTGATGCCAATAATTTGGTAACATAGAAAAGTGCACAGTAGGCGTTGTTTGAAAAATCTGTAGCGACCAGTATATTTTTCATATTATTTTAATTTTGAGGGAGTACCATAAAAGGAACGGTAATATGTAACCCTATTTTCTTAATAATTGGTTCAATAAACAATCGTTCCAAAAAAGTGTGTTTATTCTTTATCATCACCAGTAGGTTTATCTTTTGTTTTATCTGAAATTCATTGATGGCTTCTATGATACCGTTATCCGGTAATTCATGAAACAATGCTTTGTTTCCTAATAGTTTTTCAAGCTCTTCTTTGTGTTTTTCTTGAATCGTAGAAAGGTCATATCCTGCTCGCACATGCATTACATTAATTCTTGATTTGTGTTGTGTGGCAATTGTCAACAATGTCTGTATATTCTCTTTTTTATATACAATTTCATAATCGGTAGGGAATAATATTTCTTTAGGAGCTTCATATTCAAAATTTGGTGGAACAGCGATTACTGGGCATTCTGCTTTCTTTATTACGTGAACCGTATGTGTTCCGAATAAAATTTCAGTTGCACCGGTAACGCCCTTTGTTCCCATTACTATTACATCTATGTCTTCTGCAGCTACAGTTTCTAAAACCTCACTTATTAGTGTATTAAAAGCAGAATGAACAATTATAGAATGGTTAGGGTTTGGGTATTGATGTTCTAGGCCATCTTTAAATTTCTCTAATTGTGTCATACTATTTTCCTGTAAAATATCTCCTAAACCAATTTGGCCGGGGCTACCAATAACATATTCGGCCTGATAGACCGGTGGGGTATAGGTATGAAGTAAATAGAACGTAACTTTTAAGTCTTTATAGGCCTTTAATGCATATCGAATCGCTTTTAAGGAATTTTCAGAAAAATCAGTAGGTAAAAGAATTCGTATCATTCTAAAATGTTTTTTGATTGTGAAATAAAATTAGTGAAGCGTAAATCTAATAGCCATGACATTGGTCAGTTTGTCATAGTATACTTTAAACTATTTTTAGTTTTTAAATTATAAATAGATGAAAAGTAGTTTTTCTAAAATTATAGAATCTGAAATTCCAGTTCTTGTAGATTTTTATGCAGATTGGTGTGGACCATGTAAAATGTTGGCCCCTATTTTAAAACAAGTAAAGGATGATATGGGAGAAGCAATCAAAATAGTCAAAATAGATGTAGACAAAAATCAATCGATTGCCGCAAAATACCAAGTTCGGGGAGTGCCTACCATGCTATTGTTCAAAAATGGGAAACAGCTTTGGCGACAGTCTGGGGTATTGCAAAAGAACGATTTAATTCAAATCGTAAAATCGCATGCCTAATTAGTATTAAAGAATTTGTAGTTCATCTTCAATTTTAGTGGAGCCCCATTAATTCATTAACAAGCTTAATGATCAAAGACTTAATTCTATTGTGTTTTGTGAATTTTACTCATGAATTACCAGAAATGGAACAGTTAAGTGGTAACTAATTCTCTCAACTTTTGGTCTAAACAGAATACGCTCTATGAAATTGAGGTTTTTTGTAACCATTATGATCATATCTAAATTGCAATTTTCAACAAAATGTTGAACGGCTATGTCAATTTTTTTTGCCGTTAGGGTATGAAATGAATAGGCTATGTCCGTAAAAAAATCTTTTAAAAATTCACGGTTTTTTAATTGCTCAAGACTAAGACCATTTCCTTTAGAAGCCACGTATAAAAATCGTATAGCAGAATTATGCATCAAAACAAGCTCTTTTATCTTTTTCATGACCGTGGCATCATACCCTAAAAGAAAATCTGTTGGAAAACCTATTTCTTTTGGGTCGCTATATTTTGCATTTTCTGGTACTGCTAATACAGCACACGGCACTTTGGTGATAATATTGCCAGTATTGCTGCCTAAAGAAACAGCTTTTATTCCCGATGCCCCTTTGGTGCCCATAATAATTAGATCAATGTTTTTATCTATTACTTCTTGTTTTACATAATCGGTAAAAAAACCATACATAGCTTTTGTTTCAAATGTATGCTTCATATTCAGTGGTAATTTTTGAATCTTTTCTAACAATGATTTTAATTTTTTCCTGCTCTCCTTTAAAATGCTTTCTTCAAGTATTTCTGGAGGTACGAACATGGTGGTTTCACTACCCGAATATGGTTGAATAGGATTTACATGAATCAAATAAAAAGTGCAATTAATTTTTTTGAACAATGATGTACCATAAATAATGGCATTCCATGCGTTTTCAGAAAAATCTGTTGGAATCAGTATGTTTTTCATAGTACGTATTGATTTAGTCATAAATGTAGCTGCACTTAATGTGATTATAAATGATTATAATCATGCAAGTAATGTTTCTTCTAATTCTAACCAGGCCAATGCAGCAGGGCCTAGCACCGCATCGGCGCTTGTAGCGGTTGATAATAACACCTTTATTTTGCCTTTGTAGGCATTAAAAAGGTATTTGTCCATGTGGGTTTTTATAGGTTGTAGTAGAATATCGCCTGCTTTGCTCAATCCGCCAGATAGTATAAATGCCTCTGGGTCTAAATGGGCAACGGTATCTGCCATTTTACTTCCAAGAACTTCACCTGTTTTTTCAAAAGCCGTAAATGCAATTAAATCTCCTTTTAGCGCCGCCTCAGAAATATCCGTTCCGGTCATATCTTCAAAGCTAAGGGCACGTAATGGTGAATCTTCTCGCATATCTGCCATTAATTCAAAAACGGTTTTTTTTATACCGGTGACCGATGCATACGTTTCCAAACAACCCCGTAAACCACAATTACACATTCTACCTTTTGTGTCAACATTTACATGGCCAATTTCTCCTGCAGCACCATGTTCTCCAATTAATAGCTGGCCATTTACAATTATTCCGCTTCCTAGTCCTGTACCTAAAGTCAATGCCACAAAATTCTTCATTCCTTTTGCAGCGCCAAAAAGCATTTCCCCTAGAGCAGCTGCATTTGCATCGTTCGCTAGAGATACAGGGAGTTTAAAAGTTTGATTGATAATCTTTGATATCGAAGTGGTCTTTCCCCATTTCAGGTTCGGAGGGTTTTCAATTTGCCCTGTGTATGGGTTGGCATTAGGAGCACCAACACCGATAGACAGTATTTCTATTTCTCCTTCCCATTTTTGAAGAAGGGTTCCCACTTCCAATTTTAGTTTTTCCATGAAAATTGGAAACGGATTTTGAGCATTGGTTTTGAAAACGGTCTTCTCTAAAATATTCCCTTCTCTAGTAACGAGGCCAACCTTAGTAAGGCTACCACCAATGTCAATTCCTAAAACTACCTTATTTACCATACCCTTAAATTATTGTTCAAATTAAAATAATCATATGAAGGTTTCAACTGATATTGGTCATCATATATAAATAAATTATAGCGTTAAGTGTCTTATTTTAATACCATAAATACAGAGCTATATTGATGTTATTACCACTACCAATCAATTAAAAATGAGCTTGTATTGCTTATGAATTTGAATATCTAAAAAATCGGTTGTAGAAGATTCTATTAATATTTTTTTTAAAGTGTCATTCTGAAGCTTCTGGTATAACCAAAAAAGGAATTTTAGTATGATATCCAATAAAATCTACATTCGATTTTACTATTAATCTTTCTAAAAAAGAATGTTTTCTGCTCATAATTACCAAAAGTTCCGATTGGTGCTCTTCAATATATGTACGGATTGCCTCGGGCATCAATTTGCCTCTATCCTCTACGAAATCGGTATTTATATTTTTAAAATAATCCATTAGCGCCTTTTTATTCACCTTCTGTTCATCGATCAAATCATACTCTTCCTTTACATGTAATATGGTTAATTTTGCGTTATGGGTATTAGAAATGTTAACTAAAAGTTTTAAATCTTTATCAAGGTATAATTGTCCATAATCGGTAGGAAAAATAATAGATTTTATTTTTTTAAACTCATAACCGACAGGAACGGCCAATACTGGAATTTTTGATTTTCTAATGACATGAACGGTATGCGTTCCCAGAAAAATTTCCTTGGCACCAGTTGCTCCTTGTGTTCCCATTACGACCAAATCAAAATTTTTGGTTTCTGAAAGTTCCAAGATCTCATGGGTCAAGGTGTTAAATGCGGAAAGGGTTTTGAAAGTATGATTAGGGTTATTGAATTGTAATTTTATATCCACTAAAGTTTTATCTAACCCTGCCTGTGCAATGTCTACGCCCATATCGGGTATTGCGCTATAAGTTGGCCCACCCATTAAATAATCCATGCGATAAAAGGTTGGAGTATACGTATGTAGTATTTGAAATTCGCATTTCTCGGTTTTAAAAAATTCAAGTGCATAACAAATGGCGTTCCATGCATTATTTGAGAAATCGGTAGGCAAAAGTATCTTTTTCATAGTTCAGGATATAAACGTTATCTGGGCAAGTTCTGCATGACCATAAATGGAATTTTAGGATGTAACCCAATATCATCTACTGTAGACCGGTATAAAAGATCCTCTAGATAGGAATGTCGAGCATTGACCATGACCAATAGGTTAATATCCTTATCTAAAATATATTCCATAATGGCCTTGCCTTTATTTTTAACAGGAGTGCGTTCATTATATAGGTAGGCATCAGGTAATGATTCTTGTAAGAACCGCTTGTTGTCAATTTGTCTATGACTTAAATCTTCAAAATCAGAAATATAAAGACAATGTACTTCCGATTTAAACTCAGCGGCCAAAGTATTCAAAAGTTTTAGTTCTCTTCGCTTATAGGGCAACATGTAGTCTGTAGGAAATAGTATTTTTTTAGGTTGTTGATATTCGTAGTTTTCAGGAATGGCCAAAACGGGACAAGAGACATATTTGAATACTTGTACCGTATGGCTGCCAAACGTAATTTTTTTGTCGGCAGTCTTGCCTTGGGTGCCCATAATTATAAGATCTACATTAATTTGGTTGGCAAAATCATTGACAGCATCGACCAAAGACTCAAAGGTAGATACGGCTTCAAAACGGTGTTTAGGATTGTGATATTTTTCTGCAAGTTCGGCTATTGTGTTTTTTAGTGATAGATCCACATTTTTTTTGGTGATTTCTTTTTGCTCTTCTATCGACTTGCCCCCATTCTCTTTAAAAGGTCCATATACCTCATCGGCATAGGCATGTAAAAAATAGAAATTAGTGCGCACGCATTTGTATAACTGTATTGCATATTTTACTGCATGCATGGCATTATTCGAAAAATCTGTAGGAATCAAAATGGTGGTCATAGTATTTCTTTTAATGATTATTTAAAATTATCTCTATCATAACCTAATACCTATGATATATGTCATTAGGAATATGTGTAGTAAAAGAGGAATAGATGTTTTTTTATCCCTGAAGCGACAAAAGTGGAATGCTCGTATTAAAGCTTACCTCTTCTACGGTAGTGTCTAAGAATAACCTATGAATTAGGCCATAATCTTTTGAAATCATTATGATAAGATCGGCACTCATGTTTTCTGCGGAAATTTGAATACCATCTTCTATCTTTTTAGATACAACCCTATGAAAACTAATCGGATTCGGTAATTTTTCTGAGAACCGCTGCACCAATTGTTTTTGTTGTAATTCTATTTCCTCGAAAAGCGGAATTTGTGACTTTGTAACGTAAAGTAATTTGATTTGCGCTTTCTCTGAGGTAATGTTATCTGCTATTTTTCTTAAAGTAGCATCTTCAAAATCCACTTCAAAATCAATCGGAATAACCACTTGTTTGAAATTCTTGAATTTTGCATTGTAAGGTACCACCAATACATCGCATTCTACTTTTGTAATTACATCTCCCGAACGGGTGCCGATAAAAAATTCCTGAAGTTCCGAGGCACCTCGAGTACCCATTACGATAAGATCTATTTCTTTTTCTTGAATATGCTTGCGGATAGTTTTCAGAAAGTAGCCTTGTTCGCGCATCGTAGTAAAAAGATGATATTCTTTTTTTGAGGATAGCGACGTAATAAATTTTTCCAAGTCCTTTAGCTTTTGATTGATGGCCTTGGGTTCAATTTCTACAAGAACATTCGTGCCAAAATCATAAACTGGCTTATTCTTAACATTCGAACCTTCTATGTTCACATAAAGAATAAAAAAATGACAAGGAGTTTCTTTGAATAAGTCTATCGCATAACGAATGGAATTCTCTGAATTTTTAGAAAAATCAGTAGGGATCAAGATTTTTTTCAACGGTCTTTCTTTTTTACATTTCAAGAAAAATAGTGTCGATAATGACTAAAACCTATGATTTTGGTCAGTTCAAGAATTTAGCAGCCTACTCATGAAGTACAAATATTGGTATTGTAGTGTGAAAACTTAACTTTTCAATAGTTGTATCGAATAATAGTTGCTGAAAAAAGTTAAGGTTTTTGGCTACCATCGTTAGCATTTCTATTTGGTTATCGCTAATAAAATTTAGAATAGCTTCTTTGATGTTTTTATTTGAGACACTATGAAAATTATGTGTATCCACAAATATTTCTTCTAAATAATCTTGTAAATATTCTTTATTTTTTTCTTGAGTGCTTGAAAGAAGCCCATTGGCTTGTGATACGTTTAAAACATTAAAATTGGCCTTCGAGATTCGTAGCTGATCTGAAAGCGTATTTAAAATAGGGTGGGTATAAAAGATATTATAATCGGTTGCGAATGCAATTTTCTTTGGTTTTGTAAGCGGTGCATTTTCTGGTATGACCATTACATTACAGATTACTTTGGTAATTACATCGCCTGTATTGCTGCCAATAATAGCTGTTCCTATACCAGATGACCCTTTTGTGCCCATAACGATAAGGTTTATTTTTTTTTCATAGACAGTTTTTCGTATGATATCTATAAAACTGCCATATTCATGAAGAACAATAAGATGATGTTTTTGGGGTACGAGTAACCGCTCAACACGTATAGAAAATGAGTTAATTTTTTCCTTAATTGTAGAAAATGTTTTTTTGGTAGAAAAAGCAAAGGAATTACTATTCACCCCCGAGTCTTTTAATTCGCCAATGTGTAAAATGTAGAAAGTACAGTTCTCGTTCTTAAAGAACCTTAAAGCATATTCTAAGGCATTCCAAGAATTGGCCGAAAAATCTGTGGGTAATAAAATGTATTTCATTCATAGGGGGTTGCGCTTCAAATTTAAGCGTATGAAAGATATTAATATATGATATTAATCAGTTATTGAAATTTTCTGATTTGCCAACTTACCTCATTTCATTTACAAATTGCATGGCTTTCATTGGTAAAACTGCCAATACTTGCCAAATGGTAATGTGATTTTTTAAAGGGCTCTTTTGGTTTTGTGTTAATGATATCTAATAATTGCAATAATGTTTGGGCCGTTTTCTTTTGTACCGAAAAGGCACTTTGCAGTAACTGTGTTTTGAAAACTGTAATGTTCTCTTTCAAAAAATCATCAATTCTAAAGTGATAGTGTTGTTTATTCCTAAAATTTCATTGAGGCTTTATTTAGGAATGGTGGCAACGATGATCTGCTCAGTATTTACAACAATAATACCTTCGGAAATACTTTCTGAAAGAAGATTGAAAATATTACTTTTTTTCTGGAAAATTTGTGTACATCAAACATAAACGATTACAACTGATTCTTATCATTGAATGTCTACTATAGGTGTCCTATTTTTAAACGATACAACTTAAAGCCATTGATAATGAGAAATACAGATAGGACGATGAACGAACTCTATAAAAGCTTAGGTAAATTGTTTTATGCAGTTGCCATTTGCGATGGTAGTGTACATCTAAAAGAATGGGATAAAGTTGAGGAAATTGTAAAAGAAAAATGGCTATATGTAGATAATTTTACCGATAGATACGGTGCCGATGCCGCAAACCAAATTGAAATTATTTTCGACTGGCTTTTAGAATATGAAAAGACAAGCGAAGAGTGTTTTAAAGAGTTTAAAAAATTCTATGAAGAACATCCGAACGCATTCTCAAAAGAAATCAAATCATTGACGAAGGAGACCACTAATGCAATAGCCAATTCCTTTTCAAAAAAAAATAAGTCAGAACTTGACCTTTTGGCACAAATTGATGTATTGTTGCAGTAGATTAATGAATTAAAGAAATTCGAAACTTTACGATGTTTCTTATGCTACTTATATTTTAAACGTCAATACAGGTAAATTTGCATGGTTGGCCACATCTTCACCAATGCTTCTACTACCTAATAGAAAATGTAATATAGGCTTTCTACCTCGTGTTGGTATGGCCAGTATATCATAACTTTCCTTTTTAGAATAATTCATAAGACCATGCTCTACACTATAATCATTGTAGATTGTCACCTCTTGTTCTATTGTACCTGCCTTATAGAAGAATTTTGATATACGCTCTTCTATTTCGGTGTTACTTTTAAAATCGTAATGTGGCGTATTAATATAGACAAGGTTCAACTTCGCAGAAAAATTAGCTGCGAATTCCCTAACATTTTTGAAGGCTAAAACCGAATCTTCTGTAAAATCGCAAGCGAATAATATATTTTCAACCTTGAAATCTGGATTTGGCATTTTAACCACAAGAACTGGCACATCTGATGACCGTACTACTTTTTCGGTATTGGAACCCACAAATAAATCAACTATACCACTGGTTCCATGTGAACCCATTACAATCAAATCAATATGTTGTTCTTGAGCTACTTTGTTCAATTCCTTAAAGTCTTTATAGTTTTGAACTATTTCCCTGACTTTAATATGTTCTAGATATGGTTGGTTCAAAAAAGGTTTGAAAC
>TARA_R110002051_G_scaffold182823_5_pt1 | contig 13212 bp, 12 predicted proteins | sample TARA_R110002051 | Tara Oceans TARA_R110002051 (sample SAMEA4397023) | marine metagenome | biome: Polar Biome; feature: [MES] marine water layer (ENVO:01000295) within the mesopelagic zone...; material: water (ENVO:00002006), including particulate matter (ENVO:01000060) such...
CCCGGCTCTTCGAGCGTGATGGCGACCATCGGCGTATCGGTCAAAGCGATCTTTGCCGCCTCCACCTGCCCGGCCAGCCGGTGTCCCGAGCGGTGGGCGAGAAGGTGCCGAAACCGCTCGAGCTTGTCCGGTTCGGCCGCCTCGCGCTGCAATTCGCGCATGTCGCGCAAGATTTCGGGGCGATAGAGCTGGTTGATCCTGTGCCAGGTCGCCATATCGTGAAAATACCAGCGCGGCATCTCCCGCTTGCCATCGCGCGTTAAGGTGCCCAGCCCCATTTCGGGCATCACCTTGAAAATGTTGAGCTGCCGGTCGAAATCGGTCCCGCCCACATGCACGCCCGTCGTGCTCAAAATGTCGCGCCGCCGGTCGGTGCTGGCCCGGCGTTGCGGCGAAAGTTTCAGCACCGAAAAATCCGATGTGCCGCCCCCGATATCGACAACCAGCGCCAGCGCTTCGGCCTCCAGCGTGCGCTCGAAATGCAGCGCCGCCGCCACCGGCTCGAACTGAAATTCGACATGGGAAAATCCAACGCTGCGCGCCGCCGCTTCCAGCTGGTTTTGCGCCGTCCTGTCGGCGCCTTGGTCCCCGTCGACGAAATAAACCGGCCGCCCCAAAACCACATGCTCGGGCATCGCCCCGGTGTGCGCGGTCAGCCTGTCGCGCAAATGGCTCAAAAACCGCCCGATCAACCCCTCAAACCCGATCCGCTCGCGCCCGATCTGGGTCGTCTCCTCCATCAGGGCCGTCCCCAGCACCGATTTGAGCGCCCGCATGAACCGCCCCTCGGCCCCGTCCATATATTCATGCACCGCCGACCGCCCGAAATGGGTGCTCTGATCCTCGAAACTGAAAAACAGCGCCGAAGGCAACGTCACCGCGTCCCCCTCGACCGGAATCAACACCGGCGCGCCATCGGGGCCCACGACCCCGATGGTGGAATTGGTGGTGCCGAAATCGACCCCACAATAAAGCGATGCCATGAGAAAACCCGACCCAAACCACCCCCGCCCGCAAACCCGCGCCGCCGAGGCAAAAACAAAAAGGGGCGCCGATCTAGCCTATCCGCCCGGCCGTGGCAACTGTGGGGGTGGGAGCAGCGCTTCCCGATCGTGATCCTGGCCCCGAGTCCGGAACCAGTACCCGGTCGCGCCAATATCAGGTGACCAGCGGAACGGCGGCGGAGTTGGAAAAGCGGCCATTCAAGTGGTCGCTGCCCTTCGACAAGCCCGATCTCTCGTCGTTCGCTCAATACTCGTGAGCTCCCAGCCCGCAACTACTGCGCGTGTCAATTTAAGTCCGACTATGCATGGCCGGGTTTACGGCTTGAACTGGCGGCGCTGAAATGTCATGAGCAATATGAAGAATGGTCGTTGTATGCTCACTTCGGGCTTGGCTCGCCTATGTGCGTTAGTCAAACGGCAGGATGCTGAAGTGAGCATTTGGGGGAAGTAAATGGCTGGAAAGAAGAAAGGGGACTCACCGGTGTGGGATTCTTCGTCGCTCACCGATGCTATTGTGGAGATTCTACGTGAAGCTGACGGCGCGCCAATTTATCTCTCTCAAATTGGCGGGAAGCTAGCTCGCAAGCTGGGTGAACCGGTCAAGGAGATAACAGAGGGAAAGCGTCTCAGCGAGATCATCCGAGAGCACCTCGCGGAGCAGGTTACCTTTACGGGAAGCGGAGCAACTCTAGCGGTCGGGCTCAACAGCATTGAACTGTCCAAGCCACAAGCTATTCGGTTCGATAAAGTGTTTTGGACAGCCTTCTCCAAACCCATTCGTGAAGGCTTCAGACGGTTCATACAAACGGATAGCCCTTATAACTTCGTAGATGTTCAAGGCGAGCAGCAGGAAACCTCGAAGGGAATTGAGATTGAGCCTGCATTTGTTCCCGACTCGCATCTCCCCAAAAATATTCGAGATGAAGAGATATCGAATTCGATCAACCAGTGGTGTATCGAGAATGGACTAAAGCCGATCGATTTTGCGCGCAGCGAGGCCGGTAGCCGAAAGGCGGGGGCCCCTTCCGGCAAAGATAGTTCCGGCATCAGAGCTCTGCGGAATCTCATAGACGAGATACCAGCGAACGAGCGACACGGATATTCGTTACCGCTCGACCTACTAGGGCGCCTTTTGTCGTAGAAGGTGGTAGATGCGGTACGCGATCGTATTGGCTGGCATTCCAGGAACAATCGTAAATGGAGTGCTTGCAGATCTCAGGAAGCGATATCCTGATAATTACGTATTTAGAGGCACCGGTGCTCGTCTTAGATCATCCAAGGGCATGCTTTACCGCCGATCGGATGTTGATGATGCTCTGAACGCGGCGTTAGATGCCGTATTTGGTACGACTAAACGGCCCAATGGTTTTTGCCAGAACGCTTCCCGTGGGTGCGGTTTAGCTCATGGAAAGGGGGTGAGCTGTCGCAAAACCAACGGCCACTCGTGCACCTTAACCAAGCCTGATTTTCTAATACTAATCCACCAAAATGGTCAGTGTGTCAGTGATCTTCTGAATCGCTTTCACCACTCCGCACTGGCTATGGGACTATCGATATCCACCTATAACAATAGGAATAAAACGGTCGCAGAAATTCTTGCGAAGATTGAAGATGCACGGCTTTCTCTTGGAATTTTGCGTGAGACAATGAGCTCGTATCGGTCCCCGCTTTTTCTGCCGCCTATCAACTACAATGCGCGGCCGCTGATGGACCTTCTCAGAAACGCCGCCACTGAGTTCAATAAAGGCGACGTTACCCAGTTTAAGCGCACGAACTTCTCACGCTCCCGTAATGCTTACATTTCGCCGAAGGGCTTACGTTTTCAGCCTGCGGAGGCGTCAGGCGGCAGGCATGGTAGTTCAGATGCATATTCTGACCCCGCCATAGCATTGACTAGGTTCTATCGGCTGGGCTGTCCCTATGCTGACGACTTTCATTTCGATCTCACCAGAGAAGGCAACGGGAAGAAGCTTTCAGACGTAACGATCACATGCCGCCAACGAGGCCAATTCCAGCCCAAGAGCGAGCGCATCAACATGCTAGTGGACGATTGCATCAGGTAGGAATGATAGAAGGCCTCCCGCGTTTTCGCAGAGAGGCCTTCTGGGCATTCATATGAGAGCGTTTAAATGGCGATATCAGAAGCGTGGCTTCTGTGCGCTTTCATCCTTGAATCTTTGGTACCATTCGAAACAAGAACTACAGTAAAGGCGTCCCGTACCAGCGTACTCTCGGAAAGGGCTCTTATCAGAGATAGGCCCACTTCACGCTGGGACGTTAAGCCCGCTTCGCCTGAACGTACGTAAATAGCAGAAATATTCCCGTGTCAACTGGTTCCGATATCGTCTCTCGGCAAATTGGGCGTAAAGCGGTAGACGGTTACTAATTCATAAGTGCAATCATTCGCTCCGAGCGTAGCGATAAAAGAACCGCGAGAAGGAAAGACGCAAGCGCTGGCCCCAGAGGGACTAAAACGGATCAAAGAACGTATGAACAGGCGGTGGCTTTGGGCGCGATGATCACACGTCGCATGGTCTAGATCGACGCGCCAACCTGTCAATAGGTTGGCGCAACAGTGCGTCTGCTTTCAGGCAACGGTGATGAACGTTGTAACGACCGAAATGGGGTCGCAAGTTCACGCCAAGCCGCTGGTCATGTCGGAATCGCCTGCCCACTTTGACACCCCCACCAAACCGCCACACATAAAGTTACATGAAAACCCCCAACCCCACAGCCTCCGCTTTCGGCGCCGGCCACGCCAGCACTTATGCCGCCGGTACGCCGCGCAAGGTGCCCGGATTCGATGGTCTGCACGCCATGACGTCCCAGCTTCTGGCCGAGCGCGTGCGGGGGAATGGGAAAATCCTGGTGCTTGGGGCCGGTGGCGGACTCGAGCTCAAATCGCTGGCCGAAAAACATCCCGGCTGGACTTTTGACGGCGTCGATCCCTCAGCCGATATGCTCGCGGCGGCCAAAGAGACCATCGGCCCCCACGCCGCCCGCATCCGCCTCCATCACGGATATATCGCGGACGCCCCCGATGGCCCCTTCGATGGCGCGGTGTGCCTTTTGACGTTCCATTTCATCGCGCGCGAACACCGGCTCGAAACGCTCCGCCACATCCGCCGCCGCCTTGCCCCCGGCGCGCCCTTTGTCCTCGCCCATATCAGCTTTGCCCAGACCGAGCCCGAACGCAGCCAATCGATCGCCCGCCACATCGCCTTCGGCGGCGGCGATCCACAAAACCAGGCCGCCCGCACCGCCATCGCCACAAACCTCACCATCCTCGCCCCCGAGGAGGAAGAAGCGATGCTCAAAGAGGCCGGATTTACCGATATTACCCTGTTCTACGCCGGCCTGAGCTTCCGCGGCTGGGTGTGCTACGCCTGATCTCCGCCACCTTGCGCGCCGCCTGATCCGCACCAAACGCCCGCCCGAACCGGTTGCCCAGAAACGCATCAAGCTCGATCTCTTCCTGCGCCACGAACCCCTGTTGCGCCAGATCGCCCGCCGCCAGCATGTCGAGCACCGTCAGGATGCCCGCCGCCGTCGTGATCTGGATGGCCGAGCGTTCCCTGGTGCCCACATGGCCCGAAAGCACGGTGCGCTCGAAAATCTCATGTGCCGTCTTGCCGTCTTTGGTGCCCGTCACGTCGACCCGGATCACCACCATGTCCTGCCGGGTCGTGGTCAGCGCATGCCGGAAAATGTCCAGCGCCAGGTCGCGCCGGTCCTTAAGGTTCAGATCGTTGAGCAGCAGCTTCATGATCCGCGCATGGCCGGGATAGCGGATGGTGCGATAGTTGAGGCTTTTGACCTTGCCCAAGAGCTTTTCCGGGGTCGAGCCCAGCCCGCCCGACGTGTTGAACGCTTCGTAAGCCACCCCGTCGATGGTCAAGTCCTCGATATCCTCGAGCGGCGCGATTTCCGCCATCTTCCCATTAACGATCGCCTCGCACGGCTCGCAATATTCGTTGATTACCCCCTCGGGCGACCAGGTCAGCGCGTAATTGAGCACATTGGTGGGAAACTGCGGCAGCGCCCCCACCTTCATCGCCACGCTGTCCAGCGTATCGAACTGTTTGGCCAGACTCATCGCCGCAATGGCGATGAACCCCGGCGCCAGCCCGCATTGGGGGATAAAGGCGGTCTCGGCCTTTGCGGCGATCTCTTTCACCCGCCGCGTCGATTTCACGTCCTCGGTCAGATCGAGATAATGAACCTTTGCCGCCGCCGTCGCTTCGGCGATCCGCGTGGTCAGCGAATAGGGCGCCGCAGACAAAACGGCAAATTTCCCAGAAAGGATTGTTTCCAGTTCTCCCGGCTCGGCCACTTCACACCGCGCCGTCTTCACCTTCGCGTCGATATCGAGCGCGGCCAGCGCTTCGGCCGATCGGTCCACCACCGTCACCGCGAAATCGCCGCTCTGGCTGGCCATGTCCGCGATGGTCGCACCGATCCGTCCGGCGCCGATCACAACGATCTCTTTCATCCCAAAACCCCTCTTGGTCAAAGATCACAAATGTTGTGGCACCGAACGCTCAACTCCATAGCTTTTGGCGCCAATGTTTTTCATGATGACACACAGTTTCGTTGATTTGCAGCCCGCAATCAGACAGAATAACGGCGCGAAAAGCGCAAATAGACGAAAATTTACGCCACAATGACGAAAATTAACGCCGACCGCCAACTGATCGCCCTGCTGCGCGAAAACGCCCGCATGCCGGTTGCCGAAATTGCAAGAAAGCTAGGAATTTCAAGGAGTACGGCCCAGTCGCGCCTCGAAAGGCTCGAGCGCAACGGCACCATTGCCGGCTATGTCGTAAAGCTCTCCTACGACTATCTCGCCGGCCAGATCCGGGCCCATCTGATGGTCACGGTCTCCCCCAAGCTCGCGCCTAAGGTCTTCAGATTCTTAGATGATTTGATAGAAGTCCGCGCTGTCCACTCGGTCTCGGGCAGTTTCGACATGATCGTCATCGTCGAAGCCCCCTCCGTCGCCGAACTCGACTCCGTCATCGACAAAATCGGTGCGCTCGACGGAGTCGAGCGCACCATGTCATCAATCATTCTCTCAACGCGGATCGACCGTTAAGAGCCGGATTTGCCTTGGAATTCCGCCACGGTATCCGCGGCAATCTGCTGCAGAAAAGCGGCGGTTTCACCATCCAGCCGGCCGAAATAATCATACTCCAGCCCCACCGGCGAAGCGTCATAAAGCGTCGCATACGTCGTCGCCGCCGCCAGATAGGTGCCGGCCAGACTGGGGTGGCTATGGTCGAACTCCATATGCAGTTCGAGGTCCGGCCGCTCCTCATAGGCCCTGGCAAACGCCAGCCCCACAGGGATCACCAGCGCGTCCACTTCTGCCCCGACATCGGTATAAAGCGCGGCCAGATTTGCCGTCATTTCCGGGTCGTGGCTGTTGTGCCCTTCGGCATAGGCGTGGCTCATGTAAAGCACTGTTTGTGCACCGCTTTCATCGATCAGCGCATCGGCGGCAACCACCGCGTCCCGGAAGCGTGCACTGCGCGATTCCGAATTGGCCGCCGCGCTGTGGCCTTGCAAAATCACCACATCGAAAGGTTCCTCATACCCGATCGCATCGGGCGTGAGGTAGTGCGCGAAGGGGTGCATGTCGAGCGAACCGCCCGAAATGGTGATCGAGCGATAGGCCAGATCTTCGATCCCCTCGCCTTCGCCAACCATGCGGCTGGTGTGATTGTGCAGACTGTCATTGTAATAGAAATACGAATTGCCAACGAACAGGATTTGCCTGGGGGCATCCAACCCGACATCGGAAGCGCCCGGCTGAGCGGCCATATCCTGGCCGAATGCTGAAGTCGAGGCGAGCAGAACCATGGCTCCAACAAGGGAGCGGGTAGCAATAGTCATTTGATTTTCCTCCATAATCCACACGCCTGTGCACTGAGAGGTCACACAGGGATGGACGTTGATGGCTAGTCCTGCATCGGGACGGCAGCAACCGGCGGACGAAGAAATATCGCGTCTTTTTCGCGCACGACCTGGCCAATGGGTGGAAACGGGAACATTATCCCCGCCTTCGTGTAGCGTGTTACACCCATCTTCGTGATCGGCTATTTGCGGATCTCATAAAGCCGGAAGCGGTTTGCGTTTGGCGCGAATGCCATTAGGAAGTGATTTTCGCCGATTTTGTAGATTTCGGCCACGGCATCGAACTCGCGTTGCTCATCGGTGACCTCGCCCGGGGTCATCGCTGAATAAATCCTCGGACCCTCATAGCCGTAATAGAGGGCGCCGACAAAGAACACGCTTTCGGCGTCAAGCTGAGCCATCAGGCCCCGATGCCGCTGACTGCCCGAGTCCTTATCAAGGACCATGGCCTGACCCTCAGGATAAATCCGGGCGGGAAAATACTGATAGATGAAGGCCCCGTAATCGGTCGCCTGCAGCGAACGCATCCGCCAGGCCCCTTCAAGTTCGCCAATCGAGAATGGCAGATGCTCCGCCTCGACCAGACGTTGAAAGTCCGGAATGGAATCAAGAGTTTCCTGATCCTCGGAGCTGTGTTTGAGCTGGTCGAGCAACCCCTCGAGCCCGGCCGCCCAGCCTTGGGCCAGCGATTGGTCCGCAGGATAGAGCTGGCCGAACAGTGTTTTTGCGTAGTCGCTGGTATCCGGAGCTTGACCAGGCGCGGGAACGCCGAGCATCGCTGCCATCAGAATGGTCACAAGGCGCGTCACTGTCGTCCTCCGATAAGCCCCTGGCCGATTGGGTCGCATCTGGAACAGTGAACGCGCTCTGCGGCACGATTCTGGCAAAGCCCTTTTAGCGCACGATTTTCCGCCCGGTGCCCGCGTCAAAGCAATGCAGATGCGCGTATTGGACAAAGAGCGGCAGCCTGTCGTCATGCTCACCGGGGTGAATGCCCTGTGTACGCAGCACCAGTTCCTTGGCGATCCCCTCCGCATGGGCATAGACCAGACTTTCCGATCCAACCAGCTCGACGGCGTCCACTATGACATCGAGCTTGAGATGGGGCTCGGCCGGCGGCATCAGCGTTATGTCTTCGGGCCGGATGCCGATGGTGCCACACTGGGGTGAAACGAAGTCGGGCAGAGCGCCCGCCACCCGTGCAAGCGCCTGGGTATCGAGTAGGTTCATGCCCGGTGACCCCATGAAGCCGGCGACAAACACGGATTCGGGATTGGTGTAGATGTCGAGCGGCTTGCCGACCTGTTCGATTTTTCCGCCATTCATCACCACCAGCTTGTCGGCCAGCGTCATGGCTTCGAGCTGATCGTGGGTCACATAGACCGACGTTGTGCCCAAGGTGCGCTGCAGCCTGCGAATTTCAACCCGCATTTGCCCACGCAGCTTGGCATCGAGATTGGACAGCGGCTCGTCGAACAAGAATGCCTTGGGCTTGCGCACGATGGCCCGGCCCATGGCCACGCGCTGGCGCTGACCGCCCGAAAGCTGACGCGGCTTTCGGTCGAGAAAGGCCTCGATTTCGAGAATGCGCGCCGCTTCATTGACGCGCTCTTCGATCTCGGCCTTCGGCGTCTTGCGGTTTTTCAGCCCGTATTCGAGATTGCCGCGCACGCTCATATGTGGATAGAGCGCATAGTTCTGGAACACCATGGCGATGTCGCGTTCGGCCGGTTCGAGCTTGTTGACGAGTTTTTCGCCGATCCGAACCTCGCCCGACGTGATGGTTTCCAGCCCGGCCAGCATGCGCAAAAGGGTCGATTTTCCGCAGCCCGAGGGGCCGACGAGAACGACCAGGTCGCCATCCTCGATCGACAGGTCGATGCCTTTGATCGCCTCGACATTGCCGGGATAGATCTTGCGGACGTCGGAGATTTCGATTGTAGCCATTGGTGTTATTTCTCGGTTTCAACCAGGCCCTTGATAAACAGGCGCTGCAAGAGGAGGACGACGAGCACGGGCGGGACCATGGCCAGCATCACGGTCGCCATGACAAGGTTCCAGGCCGGCTCCCGATCGGTATTGGCCATCAGCCGCTTGATACCCATCACGATTGTATAGAACTGCTCCTGGGTCGTGATGAGCAGCGGCCAGAGATATTGCACCCAGCCATAGATGAACATGATCACGAACAGCGCGGCGATGTTGGTGATAGAAACGGGGATCAGGATGTCCTTGAAGAACTTCATCGGACCCGCCCCATCGACGCGTGCAGCCTCCATCAGCTCTTCGGGCACTGTCATGAAGAACTGCCGGAACAGGAACGTGGCGGTCGCCGAGGCGATCAGCGGAAGGGTGAGCCCGGCATAGGAATTGAGCATTCCAAGATTGGCGACGACGGCAAAGGTCGGAATGATGCGCACCTCGACGGGCAGCATCAGCGTAACAAAGATCATCCAGAACGCCAGCATCCGGAAGGGAAAGCGGAAATAGACGATGGCGAACGCCGAGGTGATCGAAATGGCGATCTTGCCCACGGCAATGATCATGGCCATCCAGAACGAATTGCCCAGCATCAGCCACACTGGCGGCGTACCCGCAACCTCGAGACCCGAACCCAGCATCTGCGAATAGGTGGCGCCCATGTTGTCGCCCGGCAGAAGCGGCATCACGCCGCGCACGAAAGCCGAAGGTTCGTGGGTGGAAGCGATGAACGCGACATAGACCGGAAAGGCGACGATCAGAACGCCGACGATCAGGATCAGATGGGTGAGGAAATCGAGCCAGGGCCTGTTTTCAACCATGTCTGAGGCCTTCCTAGTAATTGACCCGACGTTCCACGTAGCGGAACTGGATGAAGGTGAGGATGATCACAATGCCCATCAAAAGAACCGATTGGGCCGATGAAGAGCCGATGTTGAGCCCTGCCACGCCGTCAGTATAGACCTTGTAGACCAGCGTCATCGTTGACTGGCCCGGTCCACCTCCGGTCGTGGCGTCGATCACCCCGAAGGTCTCGAACATCACGTAATTGATGTTGATGATCAGAAGGAAAAACGTCGTCGGAGAGAGCAGCGGAAAAACGATGGTCCAGAACCGTTTGAACGGTCCGGCGCCATCGATTGAAGCGGCTTCGGACAGCGAGGCGGGGATTGATTGCAGTCCGGCGACAAAAAACAGGAAATTATAGGAAATCTGCTTCCACGCGGCGGCGATGGTGATCAGCGTCATCGCTTGTGTGCCGTCGACGCGATGGTTCCAGTCGATGCCAAACCACTCGAGCACATAGGGCAAAAGCCCGATCGTGGGGTTGAACAGGAACCACCAGAGCACGCCTGCCACAACCGGCGCTACCGCATAGGGCCAGACCAGAAGGGTGGTATAGACTTTCGCGGTGCGCAGGATCCTGTCGACGCAGACGGCCAGGAGCAGCGCAAACCCCATCGAAAGCACAGTGACCGAAACGGCAAACACCGCAGTTCGGCCAAGCGCATTGAGATAGCTCGGATCAGAAAGGATGCGGGTGTAATTTTCGAACCAGACGAATGTGGTCCTAAAGCCGAACGGATCTTCGCGCTCGAAGCTCGATTTGACGGCCTGGCTGGCTGGCCAAAGAAAAAAGATTGCAGTGATCACCAGCTGCGGCGCCAAAAGCGCGTAGGGAAGCCAGCGATTGGTGAAGATCGACCGTTTGGTCTGCATTGAGCGCCCCTGGGTAGCGTCTCATCCACCGGTCTTCTTGTGTCGGACCGGTTTGATGGACGAGACCCCGGCCCAATAAGCCGGGGTCCCATTGATGTTTCTCGGATCCGCTTAGGAGTTGGCGGCCTGGAAATCACGCAGGATCTGGTTGCCGCGTTCGACGGCAGAGTCCAGAGCTTCCTGGCCGGTCTTTTCGCCAGCCAGAACCGACTGCAGCTCCTCGTCCATGACCATGCGGAACTGCGGCATGTTGCCAAAGCGCAGGCCCTTGGAGTTTTCGGTCGGGGCGTTGAGGTTGATCTGCTCGATGGCGATATCGGCACCGGGGTTTTCGTCGTAATAGCCCTGTTCCTGGCTCAGCTCGAAAGCAGCCTGGGTGATCGGCAGATAGCCGGTGCCCTGGTGCCATTCGGCCTGAACCTCGGCCGAGGACAGGTAGTCGAGGAAGGCGGCTGTCGCCTGGTACTCGGCTTCGTCATGGCCCGAAAGAACCCACAGGGTCGCGCCACCGATGATCGAGTTCTGCGGAGCGCCTTCGATGTCGTCATAGATCGGCAGCATGCCATAGCCAACTTCGAAATCGGCATTGGCGATAACGCCGGCGCGCGAGGCGGACGAACCCATATAGATGGCGCACTCGCTCGAATAGAAGGCCGGAGCATTGTCCGAACCACCGGCCGGGCCGCCATAAACAAAGATGCCTTCATCCTGCCAACGGGCCAGATCGTCCCAGAAGCGGGCGAGTTCGGGGCTGTTGAAGGTGTATTCGGTATCAAGGCCACCAAAGCCGTTTTCGAGCGAGCCGTAAGGCAGGTTGTGGAGCGCGGAGAAATTTTCCGAGCCGATCCACGTGGCGGTGTAAGTGATCGCCATGCCGCAGCTTGCAGCGCCCGATTCAATGATCTGGCGCGAGAATTCTTCGGCCTGCGCCCAGGTGGAGGGCGCAACTTCGGGATCAAGACCGGCTGCTTCGAACACGTCCTTGTTGTAGTAAAGGATGGGGGTCGAAGAGTTGAACGGCATCGAGAGCATGTTGCCGTTGGTGTCGGTGTAATAGCCGGTAACGACCGGGAGATACACGGACGGGTCGAAGTCGTTGCCGTGTTCTTCCATCAGCTCGTAAACCGGATAGACGGCGCCTTCGGCAGCCATCATGGTGCCGGTGCCGACTTCGTAGATCTGGACGATGGTGGGCTGCTCACCGGCGCGGAAAGCGGCGATCGCGTTGACCATGGTCTCTTCATATTCGCCGCGATACGAGGCGTTTACGACGTAGTCTTCCTGAGAGGCGTTGAAATCCTCGGCGATGGCGGCGACGCGCTCGCCCAGTTCGCCACCCATCGAGTGCCAGAAAGAAATTTCGGTCTGGGCAAACGCCGAGGAGGCGCCGGCCAGAAGCGCTATGCCAGCCGTGGAGCTGACGAGCAATGTCTTGAGCATGATTAGGTCCAAACCCTGATTGATCTGTCGGCACCAAGCCAAATGCGATGCCGTTGCCAGCGCAGACCTAGGCCCAAGCGATAAAACTGGCATGACGGATCGACGACGGTTTTGTGACTGTGGAGAACCCAACGGAACGGGCGGCTCCGCCAGATTGCCCCACGCTGCTGGGCCGCCGGAACAGCGACAATGCGACATCGCTTGCAGCCGCCTGCCGCCGTCAGGTTCGAGTGAACGCGGCGAACACTTCGGTGTGTGTTGAAAAAGCGAACTGGTCGACCGGCGTTACCTTGCCGATGCGATAACCACCAGCGATCAGAATTGCAGCATCCCGGGCAAAGCTCTGAGGGTCGCAACTGACATAGGCTATGGTTTTGACTTTCGATTGCGTCAGTTCTTTCACCTGGGCTTGCGCCCCGGCGCGGGGCGGATCGAGTACGACAGCGTCGAAGCGGTTGAGTTCGAAAACGCCGAGCGGTTCGCGAAACAGGTCGCGGCGTTCTGCAGTTATGGGTTTGAGCCCTTTGGTCTTGCGCTTTGCTGTATCGAGCGCGCCGATCGCTGCGGCATCGGAATCGGCGGCAAACACCGGGGCTATTGCCGCGAGCCGCAGGGCAAAGGGACCGATGCCGCAAAAAAGATCTGCGACCTGCTTGGCGCCCTCGACCGCCTCGATAACCAGCGACGCGAGAACATCTTCGGCATCCGCCGTTGCTTGCAAAAAACTCGATACGGGCAGGGCCACACTCGATTGGCCCATCGCCATCGTGGGCGCACGCAAAAGGATCAAAGGTTCACCGTTGAGGGAGAGCCGGGCAAGGTCGAACTTTTGAGCGATCGCCGACAGCCTTGCGCTGGGCTTGGCGTTCTTGGCGCGGATGGAGACATCGAGTCCCATGTCGCTGGCGGTAAAGCTGATGTCACATGGTCCCGCCACCGCGGCAATGGCGCGCGCGATTTCCGGCGCGCGGACCAGGGCGGGCACGAGAATGGGGCAGATATCGAGATCGTGGATCGCATGGCTGCGCAGCGCCATGAACCCGGCCTCCGATTTCGTGGCATGTAACGTGGCCCGGCGACGGCCCGCACCATGAGCGACGATCGGGTCTGCCACATCGGCTTGAACCGCGGCGCGTGACAGGGCATCGACGAC